>ERZ1370068.2576-contig-1717_pt1 | contig 115988 bp, 184 predicted proteins | sample MGYA00561227_ERZ1370068 | MGnify/ENA primary metagenome ERZ1370068 (study PRJEB38410, sample SAMEA6850437) | metagenome | study: Metagenomic assessment of the ecological functions of the soil: analysis of the soil microbiota associated with the...
AGGCAAATAATTAATGGCCGGATCAGTGCGGGCGATCCATGCCAGGAGCGCCACTGCCAGGCCGGCAAGCACCACAATAAGAGTCGCTCGGTGCCATGATTTGAAGGCTGACATTCGTGACTCACCTTTAGCACGTTTTGCGCAGGGCATGGAAAGACGATCACCAGCACCATGCGCGAGGTTTTGATCGAACATTCTCGCTGCCGAACTTGTCTCAGCAGACCGTATGAAATCGACGCAGGAAATTACGCAGGAAGCTACGAGAACTGGGCCAGTGGATTCCAGCGCTCCGGCAACAGGTCGGTCACGTTGTGATCGGGCAGAAGTATTTGGTGGATCGTCTTTTGCTGGGACTGCTGGCCAACGGTCATCTCCTGCTCGAAGGCGTCCCCGGGTTGGCCAAGACGCTCACTGTTAAAACAATGGCCGCAGGCATTCAGACCGGTTTCCAGCGATTGCAATTCACGCCCGACTTGTTGCCGGCAGATTTAGTCGGAACGCTCATCTATAATCCGCGCACTGGCGAATTCACGACCAAGCTTGGACCAATCTTTTCGAATTTAATTCTGGCCGACGAAATCAATCGCGCGCCGGCCAAAGTTCAGAGCGCATTGTTGGAAGCGATGCAGGAACGGCAGGTCACCATCGGCGACCAAACTTATCCGCTCCCCGATCCGTTCCTGGTTCTTGCGACTCAAAACCCAATCGAACAAGAAGGCACCTACCAACTGCCTGAGGCGCAACTCGATCGTTTCATGCTCAAGTTGAACGTCGGGCTACCCGCAAAAGCGCGAGGAACGAACCATCCTCGATTTGATGGCGACTTCGGCGCCTGACTTGCGAGTAGACCCTGTAGTCGATCCGAAGCAAATCATCGCCGCGCGCGACGTCGTTAACAACATCTACATCGACGATCGCGTGAAAGATTACATTGTGGACGTGGTCTGGGCCACGCGCGAGCCGAGCGCCTACAATCTGCGGCTGGAAGGACTGATTCGCTACGGCGCTTCGCCGCGCGCCACCATTTATCTCGCACTCGGTGCGCGCGCCCACGCGTTCCTGAACGGCCGCGGCTATGTCACGCCGCAGGACGTAAAGAGCATCGGCCCCGACGTGTTGCGCCATCGCATCATCGTCAGCTATGAAGCCGAGGCTGAGGCGGTGACGAGTGAGACCATCGTCGAGCGAATTTTTGCCGGGCTGCCTGTGCCGTGATGCCGTCCCACCCCTCTACTCCTCCCAAATCCGCGGGATCCGCTCGGGATGACGAGCGGGCTGAGAAAACAACCGAGATTCTCAAGAAAATCAGAACACTTGAGATCAAAACCCGCGGTCTGGTCGAAACCGCGTTCGCCGGCAATTACCACAGCGTTTTCAAAGGACGCGGAATGAACTTTGAAGACGTGCGCGAGTATCAGCCTGGCGACGAAATTCGCGCGATCGATTGGAACGTCACTGCGCGGATGGGCAGCGCCTTCGTGAAAAAATTCACGGAGGAACGCGAGTTGACAGTGATGCTGGTCGTGGATGTGAGCGCTTCCGGAAATTTTGGCAGCACTACGCAATCGAAACGCGAGCTCGCGGCCGAGGTGGCCTGTCTCCTCGCGTTCAGCGCGATTCGAAACAACGACAAGGTGGGCCTGCTACTGTTCACCGACCGCGTCGAGCTTTTCATTCCGCCGAAGAAGGGTCGTTCGCACACGCTGCGTATCATTCGAGAAATTCTGTTTTTCGAACCACAGGGACGCGGCACGGAGCCCGGACTGGCACTTGATTATCTCAACAAAATTGTGACTCGCCGTGCGGTTGTATTTTTCATCTCGGATTTTCAAGCGCCGGATTTCTCGCGGGCGCTCGCGGTGAGCGGGCGGCGGCACGATTTCATAGCAATTCAGATCAAGGACGAACGCGAAAGATCGTTGCCAAACGTCGGCATAATCACGTTGGAGGATGCCGAGACGGGCGAACAGATCGAGATCAATACGGCAGATCGCAAGACGCGAACTGTTTTTACAGATCTCGTCACTGGATTCGAAACGGAGCTCACGCGCACGCTCCGGCGGAACAATGTTGATACGATCACGCTGCAAACCGGCAGAGATTATCTGCCGCCATTGCGCTCGTTTTTAAACAACGCGAACGCCGGCTCGGGGTTCGATAAAGCAGCATTGGAGTAATGGAGTGCTGGAGTAATGAAATGAATTCGCTTTCAATACTCCATCACTCCAATACTCCATTACTCCCGCGTTGCTCGTGCTCGCTGAAGAGTTCCATGATATCGCGTCTCCGGTGGATTATTCGCTGATTCCTCCGTGGCTTGTTTTTGTAATCGCATTTGTCGTCCTGTCACTGCTCGGTCTGGTTGTGTGGTGGTTTGTGCAGCGACGGAAACCAGAATTGCCGCCAAAGGCGCCACGCGAAATCGCGCTCGGAGAACTTGAACAAATTCGGCCTGAAATTGAAACAATGAGCCCGTATCAGTTCAGCATTCGTGTATCCGACATCCTGAGGCGTTACGTGACCCAGCAATACGGCCTCCCGGCAACGCGACAAACTTCCATAGAGTTTCTCACCGCGACGGCAAAGGCGCCATCGTTTTCCACCGATGACAAATCGCTGCTCGAAGACTTTTTGAACCGCTGCGATCTCATTAAGTTCGCGAAGTACGAAGCGACAACGTCGGACAGCGACTTGTTGCTAGAAGAAGCAATCCGCTTTGTGAAAGGCGGTCAACTTGCGGCTGTTTAATACACAGATGTCTCGACTCCGCTCGAAATGACAAACTTATTTGATTGGTTCCAGGGGAATAGCGCGTTGACGTTTGCGCATCCGTGGCTGCTGCTCTTACTGCTGGCGATACCGTTGCTTGCGTGGTTGCGCGGCAAAAGCGGGCCGGCTGCGGCGCTGACGTATTCGTCTACAGCCACTTTGCAAGCGATCGGAAAAAGAGCGCCGCGCGGGTCGGTAAAATCCTGCGGGCGCTGCTGCTTCTAACCCTGGCTTTCTTCGTGGTTGCTCTCGCGCGTCCGCAACTCGGTAAGAGCCTCACGCAGATCGAGGCGAGCGGAATCGACATCATGCTCGTGCTGGACGTTTCAGGCTCGATGTTGACGAAAGATTTCACGATCGGGGGCCAGGAAGCGACACGCGTCGATGCGATTCGCGAGGTCACGCAGAAATTCATCGAAGCTCGTCCAAATGATCGCATCGGCATCATTGCGTTTGCCGGTCGCCCATATGTCGTGAGCCCGATGACGCTGGATCACGACTGGCTTTTGCAAAATTTGGATCGAATAAAGATCGGCCTCGTTGAAGACGGCACGGCGATTGGGTCGGCCATGGCATCGGCTTCAAATCGGCTAAATGATAAACGTTCAAAGAGCCATGTTCTCGTTTTGTTGACGGATGGCGAAAACAACGCCGGCAAGATTCCGCCGAACACTGCCGCCGAGGCAGTGAAGGCATTAAAGATTCACTTCTACGCGATCGGCGCCGGAATAAATGGAATCGCGCCGGCGCCTGTCTTCACCAGTCGCGGGCCATTGACCGATGCATTGGGAAATATCCTCTACGAAAATCAGCCCGTGCAATTTAATGAGACCGGTTTGAGAGAGGTCACGAAAATCGCCGACGGCAAATTTTTCCGGGCCACTGACACTCAATCGCTGGAACAAATTTTCAACGACATCGACAAGCTGGAGAAGTCGACGGTAAGCGTGAAAAAATATCAGCAATACCGCGATCTCTTTCCGCTGTGTCTGATGGGTGGATGCGGGCTGTTGGTGGCGCAAATGCTTTTGTCACAAACCGTCTGGAAAAAGTTACCGTGAGAATGTTGAAGCGTTTAACAGTTGAAGCGTTGAAGCGCCCATCCTGTCATGTTGAGCGAAGCGAAACATCTCGGATATTCCTTCAAGCGCTGCCGGAATCAGACATCAGAGATTCTTCGCTTCGCTCAGAATGACACCGGTGCTGAACGCTTCAACGGTTCAACCCTTCAACGCTTATACGAACCCATGACCTTTGGCGCACCAGAATGGCTTTGGGGATTGTTGCTCATCCCGCTCTTGATTGCGCTCTTTGTGCGCTCGGAACATCGCGGTTTGAAGCGGCTGCAGCAGTTTGTTTCCGCGCGACTGTTGCCGCAGCTCGCGGGAACCGTCAATCGGCGGCGGCGCATTATCAGATTTGGTTTGCTATTGCTTGGGCTTGCGCTGGCGATCGTCAGTCTGGCGCAACCGCGCTGGGGTTACACTTTTGAGGACGTAAAGCGCAAAGGACTGGATTTGCTGGTCGCTGTGGACACGTCGCGCAGCATGTTGTCTAACGACGTCCAGCCAAATCGGCTCGAGCGCGTCAAACTGGCGATTCAGGATTTGATCGACGAACTACAAGGCGACCGCGTTGGTCTGATTGCTTTTGCAGGGCGCGCGTTTTTGCAAGCACCGCTGACGATTGATTACGACGCCGTGATCGAGGCGGTCAGCGATCTCGACACAAAGACCATTCCCGAAGGCGGCACCAACATCTCGAGCGCTATTACGCTTGCCACGCAGAGCTTCGGCAAAAGCGCCATGGGAAATCGCGCGCTGATCATCTTCACCGACGGCGAGGAATTAAGCGGCGATGCGGTGAAAACGGCGAAAGCTGCGGCCGACGCCGGCGTGCGAATTTTCACTATTGGCGTCGGAACACCGCAAGGTTCGTTGATTCCGGTAACCGGCGACAACGGCGAGACGAGCTTCGTGAAGGATTCAGCCGGGCAAGTCGTCAAATCAAAACTGGACGACAAACGTTTGCGCGAAGTGGCGGAGGCGACCGGCGGATTTTATCTACATTTGGAAAACGGACCGCGCACGATGCAGCAGGTTCAGAGTGAAGGCTTGGCCAAAATGCAGGCTGCTGAGATGGACGTGCGTTTGTCGCGCCGGCCGATTGAACGTTACGAGTGGCCGCTCGGCGCCGCGTTGATTGCTCTCGCGTTGTCGATCCTGATTCCCGAGCGGAAACGCGTACGTGAGCGAGCCCACGTTCCTGCGCCTGCCCGCAATGCCGGGCGTAGCGTCGCAGGCGGACCAGTCAAAGCTGCGGGCGCTGCTGTAGCTGTCCTGATGTTGCTGTGTTCATCTGTGTTCGCGACGGCGCCGGGAATCAATGCGTATCAGCAAGGCAAATTCGAAGATGCTTACAAAGAATTTCAGGACACGCTGAAGTCGCATCCGCAATCCCGCGCCGAAGACGAGCTCCAGTTCGATTCAGGCACCGCGGCTTACAAACTGAAGGATTACAACAAGGCGTTGGAATCATTCAGTCAGGCATTGCTCACGCCTGATACCGGTTTGCAAACCAAGGGTCATTACAATCTCGGCAACACGCTCTATCAACGCGGCGAGATGCAGAAAGCCGACGACAAAAAGCTAAGCGACTGGACAAATGCCCTCGATCATTACGAGCAAACCTTAAAGCTGGATCCACAAAACAAAGAGGCGAAGGACAACTACGAATACGTCAAAAAGAAGATCGACGAGTTAAAAAACAAAAAGGAACAGCAACAACAACCATCCCCTTCCCCAACGCCACCGCAAAAGAACAAACAGAACAAGCAAGATCAGCAGCAAAAACAGCAAAACCAACAGAACCAGGACCAGCAGCAACAACAGAAAGACCAGCAGCAGAAAGATCAGAAAGATCAACAACAGCAGCAGCAGCAGCAACAGCAACAACAGCAGCAGCAAAACCAGAATCAGCAGGATCAAAAGGATCAGCAGCAGGCACAAAACCAGCAGTCGCAAGACAAATCGGGCAGCGACAAAGACCAAAAAGAACAACAGCAAAAAGACCAGTCTCAGGCGAAAAACGAACCGCAAAAGAAACAGCAGCAACAACCCGGCGAGAGTCCATCTCCCTCGCCCGGCGCAGAAAAGCAGCAGGACAATCAGCCTTCGCCCTCGCCGGGACAACGACAGGCTGAACAATCACCAAGTCCTGGCGAAGGAGAAAACGAAATGCCGTCGCCGTCACCGGGAGAAGGCGAGGAGGAAAACGCCTCCCCTACCCCCGCGGAATCGCCGCAAAAGAAATTTGCCGGCGAAGTCAAAGGCGCTGGAGGAGATAACTCACAAAAGCCCGCCGATAAAAACGAGCAAGTGGCGGCGGAGGCTGAACAGGAAAAAGAAGGCCAGATGAGCGAACGCCAGGCGCTGGCGCTGCTTGAATCGATGAAAGATGAAGAGGCACGAGTCCGACTTGATGAACGCAAAGTAAAGCGTCATGTCTATAACGACTGGTAGGGGTTGATGGTTAGTAGTTGAGGGAAATCTCATGCATTGCCGAATCTTACTCGCGTTTTTCGCCGTAATCGGGATCGCACAGATTGCGCGTGCCGATTCGCCCAGTGTCACGGCAGTCTTGAGCAACTCGGAGGTAACTGTCGGCGAAACGGTCGAGCTGCAAATCAAGGTGACGGGTCCCGGCGATGCGCGACCGCCGGAAGAAATTTCAATCGATGGCTTGGAGATTCATTCCACCGGAACGTCGCGACAATTCGAAATACACAACTTCTCGACCAACTCGAGCGTGACTTACAACTACACGATCCTGCCGCTCAGAGCAGGACGGTTCACGATTCCACCACAAACAGTTCACGCCGGCGGGAAGATCCTCAGGACGCCGGAACTCGCGTTAAACGTCGCTGATGCGCCCGGTCAACAGACGACGACGCGGCCTGGTCGTAGCACTCAGAGCCAGTCGACTAACGCACGCGATCTGGTTTTCGCTGAATTAATCGTGCCGAAGAAGACCGCGTACGTCGGCGAGATCGTTCCGGTCCAGATTAGAATGGGATTTGATGCGCGTGTTCATCCCCGGCTGACCGAGCCGCCTGACATCACCGGGCAAGGGTTTACCTCACAGAAATTGCAGCAGTCGTCACAAAATTTGGAGACTATCAACGGCAGACCTTTCGAAGTAGTGACGTTTCAAAACCGCGATTGCGGCGGCGCGAGCAGGAAATTTGAAATCGGGCCCGTCAAAGCAAAGGCGCAGGTGGTCGTTCCGCGAAGACGAAACGCGCCGCGTTCGCGTTCGCCCTTCGATCTATTCGATCTCGACGATCCGTTTTCGGATCCGTTTTTCTCGAATCCATTTGCACAGCTCGGTGAACGTCGCGACATCCAGATCAGCAGTGACCCTGTGGCGCTTGAAGTAAAACCGCTGCCACCAAATGCGCCGCCCAGCTTCTCAGGAGCGATTGGAAGCTTTACCATGGCAACCGATGCCAAGCCGAAGAGCGTGCAGGTAGGTGATCCGATCACAGTCACAACAACAATCTCGGGGCGCGGCAATTTCGATCGGGTGAATGCTCCGTTGCTCGAGGATGATCGCGGCTGGCATAAATATCCGCCGTCTTCCAAGTTCAAACAGGACGATGAAGTTGGCATCAGCGGCACAAAGACCTTCGAGACGGTGGTTTCGCCTAACGAGAACAAGCAAAGTCTGCCGGTGCTCGCGTTTTCGTATTTCGACCCGGCGAAAGAACAATATGTGACGCTGCACAGCGAATCGATGGCAATCACTGTTCAGGGCGGTGCAGCTGCACCGGCCGTGGCCGCCCAGCCACCGTCTTCGCCGCCGACTACAGCAGCCCGGGGCCGTGCCCCGGTTCCGAATTCAACCAAGCCGCAGGACATTCTCTACCAACTCACCGAGCCATCGCGAAAGGTGGAATCATTCGAGCCGCTTTACACGCGTCGCGGTTTCTGGGCCGCGCAATCGCTACCACTGGCGGCGCTGCTCGTGTTCGCGGGTTGGAAGATTCGGCGAGCGAGATTGGACGATCGCGAGGCACGGCGCATCGGTGCGCTGCAACATGAGGCAGCCGAGTTGATGCACAAGTTGCGCCGTGATGACGCGTCCCCGCGGGAATATTATGCCGAAGCGTCGCGAGTTGTTCGATTGAAAGCCGCGCTCGCCTCGCGTAATCGCGGCGTCGACCCAAACGCCGTGGACGCGGAAACTGCAGCGGAAACCTTCAAGCTTGATACTGATTCGCGCGACCGGCTTCGCCGTTTGTTCGAGCAAAACGACGAGTGGCAATACAGCGGAACGCACAACGGCCCGGGAAGCATCTCCCCGGAAAACCGGCGCGATGTGCTGGAGCTGATTGAAAATTTGAAAGCATGAACACGCATCGAGCAAAGTAGTAGCGCGAGCGTCCCGCTTGCGAAACCGTTCCTCCACGCAGAGAGGACGCTCGCGCTACATTGATGACGCATGCTGCGCGATGATTTTGCTGGTCGTGAACTTCATCAGCGCTTGCCCAATCAAACTCCGAATTTGCAAAAGCGAACCAGGAATACGCGCAGGGTCATTTCAAAGAAGCGATCGCCGGTTACGAGGCGCTGGTTCACGGAGGTCAGTGGAACGCAAATCTGTTTTACGATCTGGGAAACGCCTATTTTCGCACGCGCGATTTTGGCCGCGCGATTCTGAATTACGAACGCGCACTCGCGTTGGACCAACATCATCCGGAGGCAACCGCTAATTTGCAGATTGCCCGTGACGAATCGCGCGCGCTGGAACTGCAACCGACCAGACTGGAGCGTTACCTTCAATTCGCGAGCATCAATCAATACAGCATCGCCGCGGCGGTTGCTTTGTGGCTGGGAATTTTTGGAATTGTCGCGCTGATTTTCGCGCGTCGCCGATCCGCTGCGCTGATGTCATTATCGATTTTGTGCTTGCTCGTGTGCGCTGCAGCTGTCTGGGCGATTCACACACTCGACAATAGCAGCAAAGGACGCGCGCTCGCCATCGTGACGGGCAACGACGTCCAGGCGCGCCTCGCCACAGCGGACACGGCAAACAGCGTTCTCGCGTTGCCGGCTGGCAGCGAAATCAAGATTCTAAGCACGCGCGGCGATTGGATGTACGCCGCGCTGCCGAATGACCTGCGCGGCTGGATTCAGACCAAGAACGCCGAGCAAGTGCGGCTGTAAGGAGTCGCACCGCGAACTCAAGGAGCGGCGGTCTCTAGTCCGCCGAACTTCAAGGAATGACGGCTTCCAGCCGTCACGACGTGCAATCGACGGCTGCCCAAGCCGTCGCTCCTTGGCGTATCACGATTTGCGGCGGCCGTGAATCGCCGCTAGAGAAATTATATGAATCCGCAGATGGAGATCGGCACCGACGAGAAGGCTCTCCATATCAATTTGGATTCAGCGAAGTATGGCACCTTCGCTGAAATTGGCGCGGGACAGGAGGTAGCGCGCAGATTCTTTCGCGTGGGCGGCGCAGCCGGCACAATCGCCAAGACCATGTCTGCCTATGACATGACATTCAGCGACGCCATTTACGGACCGGCCGACCGCTACGTTAGCCGTGTGCGGCTCCAGACAATGCTCGATCATGAATACGATCTTCTGATCGAACGACTGGATGGAAAATTCGGCGCCGAGAAAACGTTCTTTGTCTTCGCCGATACCATCGCGGCGCGCAGTTTCAAAGAGCGTAATGAATCGCATGGCTGGCTGGGCGTGCGGTTTCAATCCCAACCCCGGGGCAACCAAGCCAGATCATTATCCACGTTCGGTTGCTCGACGAAGCAAACGTCGACCAACAAGAAGCTCTAGGGGTCATCGGGCTGAATCTTCTCCACGGCGCCTTTTACTGTCGGCAGCCGGAAAAACTGATTTCATCACTTCAGGAAAATCTTCCACCGGGACGAATCGAAGTGGACATGATCAAATTTTCCGGGCCTCTCTTTCAAAACGTTGATAATCGATTGATGAGTTTGCAGTTAGTCAGCCAGGGCCTGACAGATGCGGTGATGTTCAAGGCGGATGGCGAGACCGTTCAACCTGCCGAAGTTTTTTACAAAAAAGCGATCCTGGTCGAGCGCGGGAGTTTTCGACCTGTCACGTACGCCACCAACGACATGCTGGATGGCGCGCGACGCGTTTTTCTGAAGCACTGCGATTGTTCGGAAGACGAGATAGTGGTGCTCATGGAAATGACGCTCGAGAATTTGCGCGCCGACGGCGAGGTTGATCACGCGGATTTTCTTGCTCGCGTCGACATTCTTCGTGCGCTGGGGCGAACCGTCCTGATCTCGAAGTTCGGCGAATACTATCGACTCGCGGGGTATCTCTTTCGTTACACAAACAGAGCGATCGGCCTTGTCATGGGCGTGCCCAGCTTGATCGAAATCTTGAACGAAAAATACTACACGAACCTGGAGGGCGGAATCCTCGAGGCGCTGGGCAGAATGTTTAAAGGAGGACTAAAGCTTTACGTCTATCCACGGATCGACGAAGCGACTGGAAAGATTGTCACGGCAACGCAAGTCAAAGTCGCGCCGAATCTTCGCTCGTTATTTCAGTATCTGATCGACAATCAATACGTCCAGGAGATCACCGACTATCATCCTGAGTATTTACGAATTCAGCCACCCGACGTGCTGGCGAAGTTACAGTCCGGAGACAGCAGATGGGAGCAAATGGTTCCACCGGAAGTCGCGCCACATGATTACGAAGCGAGAGTTCTTCGGATACCGCAGGCCGATTGCCGCATGAAGACTATGTCGTCGCACCTGCAAACCACTTCGATTCCATAAATGGCGTGTCATGTTGAGCGCGAAGTCGAGCAGACATCTCTGACTTGTTTCTGTTTCGGCGATCGCTGCAAAATTGATCTGAGATTCTTCGCTTCGCTCAGAATGACAATTCAATGAAAGTCGCCGTCGCCCAGATCTCGTGTTCGCTCGGCGATCCGGAGGCAAATCTTGTCCAAGGTTCGCGATTTTTCTCGGCGGGCCAAAGAGGCTGGCGCCGAGCTGATCGTTTTCCCAGAGATGACTGACACTGGTTACTCGATGCCAGTGATCCAGAAGCACGCCGATCATTGGAAAACCGGCTTTGTTGCCAGCCTTCAAGAAATCGCCAATCAACTTTCCATGGCGATCGTCAGTGGCGTATCCGAACGCGATGGGTCATCAATCTACAATTCCCAAGTTCTGGTTGATGCGAAGGGCGACATCGTCGCGAAATATCGCAAGGCTCATTTGTATGCGGTTGCGCCCGTAGAAGAACAAACCTGCTTTGCGCCGGGCGATACGTTCGCGAGCTTTGCGCTCGGCGATCTGCGCTTTGGTTTCAGCATCTGTTACGATCTCCGGTTTCCCGAAATGTATCGAAAACTCGCCACCGAGCAGAACGTCGGTGCCTTCCTTATCTCTTCCGCCTGGCCGTTTCCCCGAGACGAACATTTTCGTGTGCTCGCGCAAGCGCGCGCGATCGAGAATCAAAGCTACGTGATTGCGTCGAACCGCGTCGGGAAAGACGATGACCTATGGTTCTGCGGCAACTCCGCGATCATTGATCCGCGCGGAGTCGTGATCGCAGCCGCATCGCCAGATCGCGAAGAATTGATTCACGCCGATGTCTCACAAGAGCTTGTGCAGTCCGTTCGCCGACGCATGCAATCGTTAGGTCATCGTCGACAGGACCTGTATTAAATCTAGAACTGGGCAAGCTGCGCAGGCGTAATCGGCACAAACTCGTTTTCGTGTAAAACCGATTCGCTTCCTTCCGCGAATGAGCTGCCACCATTGTCGTGCGGAGCCGAGCACGATCGCCGCTACGAGCACGAGAAAGAAGACCGCAACGAGCGCGTCAAACCGCCAGACACCTGCCTGCCGCACCAATTCAGCTGCTTTAGCTGCGTCGGGCACCGTTGATGCCTGGTCCAGCAGTGACCGCGCGCCGCTCAAAAACCAAGTCTCGGATCGGACGAAAAAACTTTGAGGTAACCAGCCGAGAAAGTGACGGCGCACATGAAGCCTAACGGCACAAGCGTGACGAAGATATATTTCGCTTTGTGCATTTTGATCAAAAGCGTCGTGCCAAGACAAAGCGCGATTACCGACAGCAACTGATTGGCAATGCCAAACAGCGGCCAAAGTGAGTTGATTCCGCCAAGAGGATCGATGACGCCTTCATACAAAAACCAACCCCATGCCGCGACCAGCAAAAAGCTGGCTAGAAAGTTTGCGCTCCACGAACGCGTGTTGCCGAGCGGTCGCCACACCTGACCCAAGACGTCCTGAAGTAGAAATCGACCTACGCGCGTTCCGGCATCGATCGTTGTCAGAATGAACAGCGCCTCGAACATGATGGCGAAGTGATACCACAGCGCCAGCGCGGTCGGCTTGGCAGAGACACGCGCGAACATGTGCGCCATGCCGACAGCAAACGTCGGCGCGCCACCGGCGCGGTTGAACATTGTGGACTCGCCAAGGTTCGTGGCGAGGGTCTGCATTTCTTGTTCTGTCACTGGAAAGCCGACTGCGGAAACCTTTGCGACAACTTCGGTAGGCGTTCCTTTTGTATTGATCGCGAAATATTCTCCTGGTTCCAACACGCACGCCGCGATCATCGCCATCAACGCGACCATCATTTCGGTCACCATCGCGCCGTAACCGATGCTGCGGATGCGCGACTCGCGCCTGATCATTTTCGGCGTCGTGCCCGAAGCAATGAGCGAGTGAAAACCGGAAACGGCGCCGCAGGCGATGGTGATGCAGACGAAGGGAAACACCGGCCCGGCGAAGACAAGGCCGCTGCCGTCGATGAATTTTGTAATAGCGGGCATTTGCAGGGTCGGATTGATCAGCACGACCGCGACTGCGAGCATACGCCACTGTGCCAAGCTTCAAAAACGTGCTGAGATAATCGCGCGGCGTGAGCAACATCCAGACCGGCAAAATCGACGCGGCGAGTCCATAGATCATGATTGCCCAGGCCAGCCATTTCTGGTCCTGATGAAACCAGGCTTCAATCGCCGGGAAATGGCCAAGAAATTGTCCGCCCCAAACGCCGAATGCCAGGCCGAGTAATCCGAAAATCGTAACCGCGAGAACGCTTACCTTTCCTGTGCGCAACGCGATGCCCATGATCAGCGCGATGGGAATGGTCACAGCAATCGTGAAAACGCCCCACGGACTCTGCGCCAGCGCCTGAACCACGACCAGCGCAAGAACAGCCAGCAAAATAATCATGATTGCGAGCACGCTAACGAGCGCGAGCAAACCCACGCCGCGTCCGATTTCTTCCTTCACCATTTGGCCCAGCGTTTTGCCGCCGCGCCGGATCGAGGCGAACAGAACAATCATGTCGTGCACACCGCCGCCGAGAGTCGCGCCGATCAAGATCCAGAGAGTGCCAGGTAAAAAACCAAACTGCGCAGCCAGCACGGGGCCAACCAACGGTCCGGGTCCGGCGATCGCGGCGAAATGATGACCGAACACCATCCAGCGATTCGTTGGCACATAGTCCTTGTTGTCATTTCGCAAAACTGCAGGCGTCGCGCGCTCCTCATTTAGAACGAGCACTTTGGTCGCCAGCCATTTGCTGTAAAAACGGTAGCTGATCGATAACGCGCAAAAGCCTGCGATGACGATCCAGAGGGCGCTGATTTTTCTCCGCGCGAGAGCGCAAGGACGGCGACAGCCCATGTGCCTAAGGCCGCTACGCCAATCCACAGCAGTTTTTCCACACGCTCATGCGTTGAAAGCTTAATTGAAATTGTTGTGCTTCGCTACAAGGTGTGAGCTGTGCAGTTTCGCCATAAAATACGAAAACTGGTCGACGGCCAGAGCCTGGCTAGCGCGAGAAAACGTACTCTCAGGCTGCTACGCGCGAACCGCTTCCCGCTGGAGACAAAGCGCGTCATTGAGACAATCGATCCCGTCGAGTTCGAACAGATTCGCCGGCGATACGCGGTGGCAGATCCCGGCGCGGACTGGCCCAAGTATCTCGATCTTGACCGTTGGATCGGAGTTAACATCCGGCGGATTCGCCAGCTTGAACTCGACGTGGCGCGTCCCAAGCGCATTCTCGATCTGGGTTGCGGCGCAGGATAGCTTTCTCTACATCGCGCAGCTCCTCGGTCATTCCGGAGTTGGCCTCGACATGGATCGCCTGCCAATGTTCCGGGAAATCACGCGCCTGCTCGGTGTCCGCCGCGTCGTTCAGCAAATCCAGGCGTTTCGTCCGCTGCCGAGTTTCGGACAAAAATTCGACGTCATTACCGCTTTCATGATTTGCTTCAACAATCATAAGATGCCCGGACTTTGGGGCGTCCCGGAGTGGGAATTCTTTCTGGATGATCTGGCGAAGCATCTAAAGCCGCGCGGTCGCGTCTGGCTCGAATTAAATCAGGAATACGACGGAACCTTCTACACGCCGCAGCTGAAGGAATTCTTTCAAAAGCGCGGCGCCAAAATCGACGAGCAGAAGATTATCTTTAACTCAAGCCTTCACGCGCCTGCTTCAACTTCGTCAGTTGCGCGTTAAGATCGTTAAGCCGCCGCCGGTGCTCCTCGACCACCGCCGCTGGAGCTCGCTCTACGAACGCGTTGTTTTGCAATTTTGTCTCAACGGTTCGCGCTTCCTCACCAATCCTCGCGATTTCCTTGTCCAACCGCTCGCGTTCGCGCGCCTGGTCCGCAGCGGCGATCGCGAGAAAAAGTTCGCCTAACGGCGTGACTGCTACTGGAGTGCCAGCCGGCGCCTGTATAGTTGGGGTCGAGCGTTAGCTCCTCGGCATTTAACAATCGGCTCAGGGTGGGAGTTTGCTCAGAAATCGTTTATCATTCGTGCGTAAAATGAAACGTATCTTTCTGTTTGACGGCAACTTCGATGTTCGACTCTGAAGATTGCGACCCGCTTGAACGGTTTCATAGATGGCTGATACGAGTCGCCGCCTGTTCTGCAACGTCGGCCACCGCGTCCAACGCAAGCTTTTCGGGCGGGGCCGCAAACTGAATCGAGTCTTTTCCGAGGCCCAGTAACGACCAAATCTCCTCAGTCAGATGCGGCATGAAGGGATGCAGCAATCGCAATGTCGCCGAGAGCACAAAATCCATCACTGCCAGCGCCGATTTCTTTTCGCTTCGTCCTCGCTGAAAATGTCAGTCTTGGCCGCTTCAACAAACCAGTCGCAGTAATCGCTCCAGACAAAATTATAGAGATGTTGGGCGACCATGTTGAAGTGATATTCGCGATACGCGGACTCGACTGCGTCGATTGTCTCATTCAACCGCGCGAGCACTTCGACGGCGTAGATCGATAACAGCTGCATGTCGATTCTGCAGGCGTAGCGCTCGCTTGCGCCGTGCATCTGACGAAAACGCGCGACGTTCCAGAGCTTCGTCGCAAAGTTACGGCCTTCCTCGATTTGTCGTTCGTCGAACCGAATGTCCTGTCCCGTAGGCGCGATGCGCATCAGACCAAATCGCAAGCCGTCGGCGCCGTATTTGTCGATCAACTCCAGCGGATCAGGCGAATTGCCGAGCGACTTCGACATTTTGCGGCCCTGCCTGTCGCGAACAATGCTGGTGAAGAAAACGTGGTGAAACGGAATGTTGTCTTCAATCTTGCTGGATTTGCCGGGCTTGAACTCGAGCCCGGCGATGATCATGCGCGCGACCCAGAAGAAAATGATGTCCGGCCGCGGTTACGAGCACGCTGGTCGGATAAAATTTCTTTCGTGTCTGCGGATCCATCGTCTCGTAGGCCCACAGCCACGATGAAAACCAGGTGTCGACCGTGTCTTCATCCTGGATCCAGTTCTCGGGATCAGGCGGCGGCTCGATGCCGACGTAAATTTCCTCGCCGCTTTGGGATTTGGAATTTGGGATTTGAGATTTCCGGTACCACGCCGGTATGCGGTGTCCCCACCACACCTGACGGCTGATGCACCAGTCGCGAATGTTCTCCAGCCATTGCGCGTAAACCTTTTCCCAGTGCGCTGGAAAGAAACGGATGAGATGATCACGCACGACTGCGAGCGCTTCTTTTGTTTTCGGATAACGCAGGAACCATTGCTCACTGATGCGCGGCTCGATCGGCACGTCGCTGCGGTCGCTGAACCCGATGTTGTTCTCATATGGTTCGGCTTTCGCCAGAAGTCCCCTCGCCTCCAATAGTTCCGCCGCCTTCTTGCGCGCTTCGAAGCGCTCCAGTCCGTGCAACTCTGGAACCGCAGGGCAATTGACACGGCCGGCAGGAGTTAAAACGTCGATGATCGGCAGGTCATGACGCTGGCCGATTTCAAAATCGAGCGCGTCGTGTGCTGGAGTAACCTTCAGAACACCCGTCCCAAACTCCGGATCGATTGCTTCGTCGGCAATGATTGGAATTTTCTCCCGTGCGAGCGGACGCCAGGCATGTTTGCCTAACAAGTCGAGATATCGTTTGTCGCCCGGATGAAACGCCATCGCGGTATCGGCCATGATCGTTTCCGGCCGCGTAGTTGCGACTTCGAGAAAGCGCCCGGTTCTTCCACAATCTCATACCGAACGAAATACAAATATCCTTTCTGCGGCTTGCTAATCACCTCCTCGTCGGAAACCGCAGTTTGCGCCGCAGGATCCCAATTGATCATCCGGCGACCGCGATAGATCAGGCCCTTGTCGTAAAGATCGACAAAGACTTTTGGACAGCGGCAGCATAAGCGTCATCGAGCGTGTAGCGCTGGCGCGACCAATCGCATGAACAGCCGAGCCGCTTGAGCTGCTCGATGATGATGCCGCCATGCTTGTCCTGCCATTCCAGCACTCGCCGCAAGAATTCTTCGCGACCGAGATCGTGGCGCGTTTTGTTCTCGGTCCTGCGCAGATATTTCTCCACAGCGGTCTGCGTTCCGATTCCCGCATGATCCATTCCCGGCAACCAAAGGACTTCGAATCCCTGCATCCGCGCGCGGCGTGCGAGAATGTCCTGAATCGTGTTGTTCAAAACATGGCCGAGCGTAAGCATGCCCGTGATGTTCGGCGGCGGCATCACGATCGAAAACGCTGGCTTCGAGGACTCCGGATTTGCTACGAAATCGCGATTCTCCAGCCAGCGTTGATACCACTTCGGTTCAACCGCATTCGGATCGTACCTCTTGGGAAGTTCAGCCATCGCGATCAATCATCCGAAAGTGGAGCGCGTTTGCAAATGACCAGGGCATGGCGCGCAACATATTCCGCCTCTCCTTGGTCAAGGGAGAGGACTGAGGTGAGGGATCGCTCCACGTTGCAGGTCAACCTCACCCTACCCTCTCCTTTGAAGGAGAGGCGACACAGTTGCAGCGCCTGGGCATTGCGAGGAGTTTCCCGCTGCATGAGCAACCCGCGACCGATCGGCGTTTTTGATTCCGGCATTGGCGGGCTAACCGTGGTCAAGGCGCTCCGTGATCGGCTGCCAAACGAAACAATTGTCTACCTCGGCGACACGGCACGCGTTCCGTACGGCCCGAAGAGTCCCGAGACCGTGCAGCGCTATGCGTTGGAGCTGGCGCATATGCTGATGCAAAAAATGCCAAGGCGCTGGTTGTGGCGTGTAACACGGTCTCATCAGTCGCACTACCTCTGTTGACGAGGAAATTTTCCGTCCCTGTGATCGGAGTGATCGAGCCGGGAGCGCGAGCGGCGTTGCAGGCAACCCGTAACCAGCATGTCGGCGTAATCGGAACACGGGCGACGATCCGCAGCGGCGCGTACGAGAAGGCACTGCGCGCGACCGACAACAATGTGCGCGTGAGCAGTCGCGCGTGTCCGTTGCTCGTCCCGTTGATCGAAGAAGGATTGCTCGACGACGACGTAACCGACCGGGTCATTGTCCGTTATCTTGAGCCCCTGCTTGCCGACGGGATCGACACGCTCGTGCTTGGCTGCACCCATTATCCGCTGCTCAGCGCCGCGATTGCACGCGCGCTCGGACGCGAGATCACGCTCGTCGATTCCGCGCGAAAATTGCGCGACCGCAGTGCAGGAAACGTTGGATCGACAATCGCTGCGCTCGCCGGCGACAGAGCGTGGTGAGCTGCACGTCGCCCTCACCGATGCTGCCGATAATTTCCTCAACGTCGCGCGCGACGCGCTGCAGTTGAGCTTCGGCGAGATCGAGCTCCGATCTTTACCTTAGATTTTGGCAATCTCTCGATCACCAGTTCGTAGGAGTGGTCGATCATTTTTCGCAGTTCGACATCAGGAATGCCGCCCTCAATCTCAACGGTGTTCCAGTGTTTCTTGTTCATGTGATACCCAGGCCTGACTTGCTCATGCCGGTCCCGCAGGTCGAGTGCTAAATCTGGATCGCATTTCAAGTTTACAGTTGGCGGCACTTCGTCGAGAGCTGCTAACGCGAACATTTTGCCGCCGACTTTGAACACGAGAACATCGGGCCCGAATGGGGTCCCCTCACTTGCACCGGGTTTGGTCAGGCAGTATTCGCGAAACTCGGCGAGATCCATCAGCGAATGCGTTCTCGCAAGATGGCAGGCAGATCTTGAATAGCGACACGTTCCTGTTGCATCGAATCGCGATCGCGCAGCGTGACCGTGTCGCGCAGCGCCGGATCTTTTTCGCCGAGTGTTTCGAAGTCGACAGTCAACGCAAAACGGCGTTCCGATTTCGTCCTGCCGGCGATAACGACGCCCGATCGCGCCGCTCTCGTCGTAGAAAACAAACATGTGCGGCCGGAGAAGATCGACGAATCTCGCTTTGCCTTAGCCACCAGCGGCTCCTTGTTTCTGAGCAATGGAAAGATCGCGCATTTAATCGGGGCCATGCGCGGATGAAACCGCAACAGCGATCCGCGCTTCCATTTCGCCCTTGTCGTTAGGCGCCTGGTCCTCCGCATAAGCTTCGCAAATCATCGCGAGCACAGCTGCGATCGACGCCGGCGCTCGGCTCGACGACGTGCGGGATAAATCTCTGCTTCGTCTCCTCGTCGAAATACTCGAGCGATTTGCCGCTCGCTTTCTGATGCTGCGACAAATCGTAGTCGGTCCGATACGCCACACCTTCGAGTTCCTGGCGGCCAAACGGAAAATCGTATTCGATGTCGTAAGTGCCCTTTGGAATAAAACGCGCGCTCTTCATCCGGCACGTTGAGGACGTGCAGGTTTGCGCGCGGGATGCCGATGTTCTCGTAAAACTTCAGGCGCTCTTCTTTCCAGTACTCGAGCAGCTCCATTCCCTGCTCCGGTCGGCAAAAATATTCCAGCTCCATCTGCTCGAACTCGCGTGAGCGGAAATGTGAAATTGCGCGGATTGATTTCGTTGCGGAAGGCTTTCCCGATTTGCGCGATGCCGAATGGCAGCTTCTTGCGCGACACTTCGAGAATGTTTTTGAACTGAACGAAGATCGATTGCGCGGTTTCAGGCCGCAGATATGCGACAGAGCTTTCTTCGGCAGCTCGCGCCAACATGCGTCTCGAACATCAGATTGAACTGCCGCGCTTCCGTTAAGTCTTTGCCGCCGCAGTTTGGGCATTGCTTAACGCCTTTTTCTCCACGAGCTGATCGGCGCGCAGGTGGGCCTTGCAGGTGCGGCAATCAATCATCGGATCGGAGAAACCTTCGACGTGGCCAGACGCCTTGAGAACCGCAGGATGCGTGAGGATCGCGCCGTCCATCCCGACCACGTCATCGCGCTCGTGCACCATGACGCGCCACCAGTAGTTCTTCAGGTTGCGCTTTAATTCGACGCCGAGCGGTCCGTAATCCCAGGCGCCGTTGAGTCCGCCGTAGATTTCGCTCGACTGGAAAATGAAACCGCGCCGCTTACACAGGCTGACGATCTTCTCCATGCGCTGGGCGTCAGTCGGCGCACTCATCATGTTATCGCAGATTACACGGATCAGACAAACGTTGTAGAGGCGTTTGTGCGCAAACGCCTTTCCTTCGGCGGCTGACATCCCGACGAGTCGGCGACTACGACAAATCGGTCTACTTACGTTTGCGGTTCGACTTTCACCTCGGTCTTCACCGAGTTGGCGATGAAGCATTGCTCGTGCGCGCCATGATTCATCTCCTCGATTTCCTGCGGCGTGGGTTGTTTCTCGCCGGAGAATTTCAGGCGCTGTCGAAGTGTGACGCGTGTAATGGCGAGTCTTCCTTCGGCATTTTTCTCCATAACGCCGACTGCTTCATCGACATATTCGTCGAGCACGAACCTCTTTTTGCACGCAATGGCGAGAAACGTCAGCATGTGGCAGCTCGACAGCGAAGCCACGAACGCTTCCTCCGGATCGACCAGGTTCTGATTGCCGAGATACGCGGGCGCGGCTGACGCCTGCATCTCGTGCCCGCCGGCAAACTTCCAAGTGTGATCCCGTGAATATTTCTGATACTCGAACGGCTTGTCGCCGCGTTGCCAAGTGAGAGTGACTTTATGTTCTGACATGCGTTTAGATAAAACGCGACGGGGCGTAGGGCAAGCGCTTCGGTTGCGCACATCAATGCGCTGTAGCGTCCGCTGTCCTCAGCGGACTTTTCGGATACGTGATCGGCCTCTGGCCCCATGCGCTGAGGACAGCGCACGCTACAGCCATGCTTGCGCTGACGGGCGGCCTCTTTATTATCTCGGCTTCTGAAAAATAGCGCGATTAGCTCAGTGGTAGAGCGCTTGCTTCACACGCAAGGGGTCGCTGGTTCGATACCAGCATCGCGCACCAGATTTTTCGTTCACACCGCGGCAATTAAGGCCGCACAAATTCCATGGCTTTGATTCAAGAAGTTCTCGAAATCGTCAGAAAACGTAACCCTCACGAGCCTGAGTTTCTTCAGGCGGTCACGGAGGTGCTGGAGTCGATCCGGCCAGTCATCGACCGCAGCAAGAAGCTCCGAGACGCCAGAATTCTGGAGCGTCTAGTCGAACCGGAGCGAATGATTCAGTTTCGCGTCCCGTGGATCGACGACAAAGGACAGATCCAGGTGAACCGCGGGTTTCGCGTGCAAATGAATAGCGCGCTCGGCCCTTACAAAGGCGGGTTGCGTTTTCATCCGACCGTCTATGCGGGCATCATCAAGTTTCTCGCGTTCGAACAAGTATTTAAGAACTCGCTAACCGGTTTGCCGATGGGCGGCGGCAAAGGCGGCTCGGACTTCGATCCAAAGGGGAAATCCGACCGGGAGGTCATGCGATTTTGCCAATCGTTCATGACCGAACTGTTCCGTCACGTCGGTCCGAATACCGATGTGCCTGCCGGCGACATCGGTGTGGGAGGACGCGAGATCGGGTACTCTTTGGCCAGTATAAACGTTTGGCGAACGAATTCACAGGTGTGCTAACCGGAAAGGGACTGAGCTGGGGCGGTTCGTTGATACGCGCAGAGGCGACTGGTTACGGCGCTGTTTATTTCGCGCAGGAAATGCTTAAGACACGCAATGAAACGGTTGAAGGCAAAGTTTGCACTGTCTCAGGCGCTGGTAACGCAGCGCAATTTACTGTGGAAAAATTACTCCAGTGCGGCGCTAAGCCTGTAACGATGTCGGATTCCAGCGGCTTCATTTACGACAAGAACGGCATCGATGAGGAAAAGCTGGCCTTCGTCATGAGCATCAAGAACGTCCGTCGCGGACGCATCAGCGAGTACGCGAAAAATTCCGCGGCTCCAAATATGTGGCCGGCCAGCGGCCTTGGGGCATAAAATGCGACTGCGCTTTTCCGTGTGCGACGGAGAACGAGATCACAGCCGAAGACGCCAAGAAACTGGTCAATAACGGTTGTTATCTTGTCTCTGAAGCGGCCAACATGCCCAGCGTGCCGGCAGCGGTCGATCTGTTCCTGGAGAAAAAATTCTGTTTGGCCCCGGCAAAGCCGCAAATGCGGGAGGCGTTGCTACCTCTGGTCTCGAGATGAGCCAAAACTCTATGCGTTTGCCGTGGCCACGGGAGGAGGTCGATTCGCGGTTGCGCCACATCATGTCGACGATCTTCAAAAACTCCTGGGACACTGCGGAAGAGTACGGACAGCCCGGCAATCTCGTAGTTGGCGCGAACATCGCCGGATTCGTAAAAGTCGCTGATGCCATGCTCGATCAAGGCGTGGTATGACGTGACTCCTGAAGCTGGGAGCTGTATATCCCGGGGGCACGTAAATCACCTCTCGAATTCGAATATCCAGTATATGAAAATACAAACGAAATGCTCGGTTCTGCTATTCGCTTTAGTTTCCGCGGCGCTCGGCTTAGTAGGATGTGGAGGCTATTACAGCGCCTACCCGGGCTACGGACCATATTATGGTGGTGCTATGGTGGCGGTCCGTATTATAACAGACCTTATTACGGGGGTTATCCGGGTTCCGTCACTGTGGAGGTGGGCGATCGGCCTTACTACCGCCACGGGGCGGGCTATTATGTAGGCCGCACCTATTACGTCTGGAAACCAGGACATTGGGCATGCGCGGAACGGGCAGCGAGTCTGGATCCACGGCCATTACGTCGTGCGAGGAGGATATTAGACTCGGCGGCGCTTAGCCGTCGTCGCGACTGGATCGCTCGAGTTAAACGATCGGCTGCGCCAGGCCCCAGCGCGCCAAGACGAAACCGCAGAGCCGTTGCCAGGCAGCCTAGTCCATAGCGCACACTTCTGCGGAAATTGATCGAAGACGCTTCGGGCATGTAACGAGCTGGGCACGTCACCTCGCCGATGGCGCAACCAAGGGCGATGATTTGCGCGAGGATCTGATTGTCGAAAACAAAATCGTTGGAGTTCGTTTGCAATGGCAGCCGCTCCAACAGCTGGCGCGAAAATGCGCGATAGCCAGTGTGGTACTCGGAAAGCTTCGCTCCGATGAGAAAATTCTCCACGAACGTGAGGAAGCGGTTTGAAACGTATTTCCACCAAGGCATGCCACCACGCAGCGCGCCTCCGCCGAGAATCCGCGAACCGAGCACGCAAGGATAAAGACCGCTTGCGACAAGAGCTGCCATCGCTGGAATCAACTGGGGCGTATACTGATAATCGGGGTGAATCATGATGATGATGTCTGCGCCTGCGGCCAACGCGAGTCGGTAACAAGTTTTTTGGTTCGCGCCGTAACCGCGATTCTCCGGATGCACTTCCACTTGCACGTTTGGCAGAGTGCGCGCGATTGCCACCGTTTCGTCGTGGCTGGCGTCGTCCACAACAATGACTAGATCGACAATGCCGTGTGCCATGACTTCGTCGTAAGTCTGGCGCAACGTGCGCGCGGCGTTATACGCGGGCATCACCACTACAATTTTCTGGCCGTTTAGCATCGTGATCGTCGAATATGCGTTGGAAAGCTAGCTTGCAAGCTTCATGACGATTTTTACGACCCAAGCTGCCTGGAGTATTCGAGCCCCGGCCATCCGGAACGGCCGGAGCGGATCGCCCGCACTGCGCCAGTCCTAAACGATCGACATCCTGACTGGGAATGGCGGAAACCCACTGCCGCGACGGATGCGCAGTTGCTGCGCGCACATTCGCGTGAGCATGTCGAAGGCGTTGCCAACGCGCTCGAACATTTCGATCTCGACACGCCCATTTTATCCAAACATTGAAGTGCACGCGCGCCGTTCAGCCGGCGCGGCAATCGAGGCAACGCGTTCCGCGCTGCGCGGCGAGGCCGCTTTCAGCTTGATGCGCCCGCCGGGACATCACGCCACGCGAGATCGCGCAATGGGTTTCTGTTATTTCAGCAACGTTGCCGTCGCGGCGCTCGACGCGTTGGAAAATGGCGCTGAACGGATTGCCATTTGGGATTTTGATGGCCATCACGGGAACGGCACCGAGGCGATTGTAGCGCACAATGAGCGAATTCGATTTGCATCGATTCATCAGTTCCCCGCGTATCCTGGGACTGGAGCGAAATCGTTCGCGAACATCGATAATTATCCCATCGCGCCTTACACACCGCGCGAGGCAATTCTCGAGATTGCGCGGCGTTCTCTCGATAAGTTGATCGGTTTCGAACCTGATTTGCTTCTGGTTTCGGCAGGGTTTGACGCATACGCGCGTGATCCGCTGCTCCAACTAACGCTCGAGCGCGAAGACTTCGCCACATTCGGTGAGTGGTTAAGCAAAATCGATACTCCGATCGCAGTCGCCCTCGAAGGCGGCTACAGCAATGACCTGCCGGAATTGATCGACGCGTTCTTGTCCGCTTGGAATGGCTGAACTGTAGCGGCTCTCGGCGGTCACAAACGAGCAGTTGTTCTTTTCACCAACGCCCGCTCAGAGTCATTCCGATCAACCGCATAGCCGTATCCTCGACGTCGTGATATTTGTGCTCAGCCGCTCTGGCTTTCACCGCGAGGAGACCGCACCGGTGCACGTTTGTGAAATCACCGTAAGGGAACTTGTATCTGCGCTTCGTATTTACACGCGTAACGTTCGTCCACGCCGAGATGCCATTTCGCGTATTCGGCAAAGCCGTGAACGCGAGATGAACTCGTTTTCCACACCGGGCGAAGGTTTGTGCTCGCGCCATGCGCCTTTGCCATCAACGATCAGATGTCCTTCCCGGATGAGTTGAGACGCCAATGCGACGGCATTTTCATTGACCTTGATGCTGCCACTCGACTGCGCCCGGGCATCACTGAATGCGGTGAGACAAACGATCAGTCCGATGCCCGCTACACAATTGAGTTTGCTGATGGCTGCTTTCATCTCACGTAAGCCGAAACGTTTGCCTCACACGCAGAAATGGCAACAGTATTCGCCTCAGCGGGCCGTAGTTCAGCTTGGTAGAACGCTTGAATGGGGTTCAAGAGGTCGTGGGTTCGAATCCCGCCGGCCCGAAAGATTTTTAGCCACGGATTTACACAGATGAACACAGATTGTCCGTGGCACAAAGAGTCATCCGTGTAAATCCGTGTTCATCTGTGGCTAGATGCTAAGTGCTGGAATCGTCGGGCTGCCGAACGTCGGGAAATCGACGCTTTTCAACGCCGTCACACGCACGCACAAAGCGCCGGCGGAGAATTATCCGTTCTGCACGATTGATCCGAACGTTGGCGTGGTGATCGTGCCCGATCCGCGCCTGGAAAAGATCGCCGAGATTTCTCACTCGAAGAAGATCACACCGACAGCAATCGAGTTTGTGGACATCGCTGGACTCGTCAAAGGCGCGAGCGCGCGGTGAAGGTCTCGGTAATCAGTTCCTCCATCATATTCGCGAAGTCGAGGCGATCGTGCAGGTGGTGCGTTGTTTTGAAAATCCCGACGTTCATCACGTCAGCGCGACCATTGATCCGGTGCGCGACATCGAGGTCATAAATACCGAGCTCGTGCTGGCTGACCTGGCTTCGTTGCAGAAGCGACGCGACCGAATACAGAAGCAACTGCACGCCGGCGAAAAAGCAGCAATCATTGAAAGTGCGATCATCGAAAAACTACTCCCGCATCTCGACCGCGGGAAGCCGGCGATTACCGCCGAGTTGACTCCAGAAGAGAAGGCAGTCGCGCGAGGTTTCTTCCTGCTGACGTCAAAACCAACAATTTTTGCCTGCAATGTGGCGGAATCGGATTTGGCGGCAATTTCCAAAGGCGATTCCGCGAATCGCCGCCACGCGATATGTCGATCTGGTTCAGGATTACGCCGAACCACCATTTCGCCACTGAAGCAATCGTGGTCAGCGCGCACATCGAGAGCGAACTGGTCGATCTTAGCGAGCAGGAGGCCCTCGAGTATTTACGTGGGCTCGGCGTGGAAGACAGCGGTGTGCACGCGCTCATTCGCGCGGTGTATCATCTGCTCGGGTTGCGCACGTTTTTACCACTGGCGAAAAGGAGAGCGCGCGCCTGGACCATTCACGCCGGCGACAAAGCGCCAGCCGCCGCCGGAGCGATTCACTCCGATTTTGAGCGCGGGTTTATCGCAGCGGAAACCATTCATTACAACGATCTGGTCGCAGCCGGTTCTTTCGCCAAAGCACGCGAAGCAGGCAAACTGCGCTTGGAAGGAAAAGACTACGAAGTGCGCGATGGCGACGTGATTCTGTTCCGATTCAACGTCTGATACCGACTCTTCCTCTCACGCTGCTTCTGTCAGTCTTGCCGTCGTCACGAATCAGATTAAGAGGAAGCGGAAGCAGGAAGATTTCCACATTACTGCCCGAGGTATAAGATCCGTCCGCATTGCTCGCAGTTGACGATTTCCTTTCCCGCTTTGACTCGAGCTGCTGTGGCAGTCGTTACTTTCATGTGGCAGCCGGTGCAAACACCGTGCTCCACGGCGACGATCGCAGCGTCGCCTTTACTGTTGAACAGGCGCTCGAACTGGTCGAGCAAATCGGCGTCGATTTTAGACGCAAGCGCTTCCCGCTCATTTGCCAGTTCTGCCTGCTGCGTTTCCAGCGCTTTTGATTTGGTTTCGAGGTCCGCCAACTGCCGCGAGATGCTGTCTTTCGTTGCCCGCGCGCTTTTATCGGCCGCTTCGATTTCGCCTTTGAGCTTGTCGGCCTCGATCATCAATTCGAGTTCCTGATCCTCGAGTTTGCGGATTTCATTTTCGTACCGCTCAATTTCGTGGCCAATCGCCCGAAACTCATCATTCTTCCGGGTTTGATACTGCTGCGTCTTGAGGCGCGAGATGCTTTCGGTGCGTGTGCCCACGTCGAGTTCCAGTCTTTTGCGCTCAACTTCGACCTGACGCCCTTTCTGTTTCAGCGATTCAACGCCCGCTGCGGTTGCGGCCAGTTGCGATTCAAGATGAGCGCGTTCTAACGGCAGCGTTTTAATCTCAGTCTGGATCTGTCTGATCTTTTGTTGTCGATCTTGGAGAACGAGCAGTTGTTCCAGTTCCGAATGCACGGGCGCTTAACCTATTGATTCGGCAAAGCGGCGTCAATCATTGGCCAGCAGGGCTGAGTTGATTTAACGCTTCGAGCACCTGCTCGGGGCGCGCGCGCACGGCAATGTTCTCGGTAAGATTGACCCAGCGAACGATGCCATTTGAATCAAGGAGAAATTCGGCTGGGCGCGCGATGTCCGCTCCTTTCGGTCCCGCCCCGGGATGCAACACATCGTATCGGCGAATAACCTTCGCATTCGGATCGGACAGCAGCGGAAACGTATGCCCGAGCTTTTGCGATTGCCGCTGGTTAATATCCGGCGGATCGACGCTGATGCCGACAACGCGAACGCCGCGCGCCTCGAATTCCGGAAGCCGTTGCTGGAAACTCCGCAACTCGGAGTTGCATAGCAGTCACCAAAAACCGCGATAGAAAATCAGCACGACAGCTCTTTGAGTCGGAAAGCAAATCGCCGAGGCCGACAGGTTTTCCATTTTGATCCAGTAGTATGAAAGTCAGGCGCCTTTTGCCCAACGCGCGGGGCGCCAGCTGAAGCCGGCACCTGCCGCAGGACGTAGAAGATTTCGTAGCTGAAAAACGCGACAACAAGCACAGCAATCGCTGCGAAGATCGAGCCGAAAATCTTTCCGCGGTAAACCTGCGGCCGGCCGAACGCGCGGAACAGAGCCGACTATCAACAACGCAGCCCCAATTCCAAAGAGCAAAAGATTCGCCCATGGAAAATCGCGCGTGATTGGAAACCGGGCGAAGAACTCATAGGAGAACAGCCCGGCGACTACGACAACGAAGCCGACCCAGATCGGCCAGTTCCATCTTCGTTTCATCGCGCTCTCGCTGGCGCTAGCCGGAGGATCCAGCGATACAGCCCGATCGCGATCGCCGCGAAACCAAGTCCGCCAAGGATTTTGCCAGCGGTTTCGAAGCCGGGCCCGACCAGCGCCAGCGGTGCGTCTTTGCCTGAAAAGACGATTATCGCCGAAATCACCACGCCGATAATGCCCTCGCCGACGATCAACCCGGATGCGAGCAGCACGCCAAGCTGCTTCGTTGATTCCGGTCGCGCGGTGCGGTCAGCGCGCCTATCGAACAACCACCCGGCAACGGCTCCGACCACGATCATCAGAGTGCTCTGCGTGGGTAGATAAATGCCGAGGCCCACTGCCAGCGGTGGAACGCGCATGTGTCGTGTCGTGCGCGCGAGGATCTCATCCAGCAGGATGATACCAACGCCGATCAATCCGCCGATCCGGATCAAACTCCAGTCGATATCACCAGCAATGACTCCTTGCGCGAGTGACGATATCAATCCTGCCTGAGGCGCGGGCAAAGGGTGCGCACGCGCTTCAGCGCCCGGCGCTCCGACGAAACCGTAAGCGTGATTCACGAGATCGAGCACCGGCGGAATGACGAACGCGCCCGCGATGACACCGAAAATCAACGCGACTTGTTGCTTCCACGGTGTCGCATCAACCAGCTGTCCGGTCTTGAGGTCCTGCAAGTTGTTATTGGCGATCGCCGCAACGTTGAAGATCACTGCGGTCGTAAAGAGCGCGAATGCCATCAGCGCCTTGCTGGCATCCGGGCCGACGTACGGTTTCACGCCAATCACGAGCAACAACGCCGCACCGATCACGACTAAAATGCCAATGCCAGACAACGGGCTGTTCGAGGAACCGATCAACCCCGCCATGTACCCGCACACTGCGGAAACGAAGAAGCTCATCAACACAACGTAAGCGACCCCGCCGATGATGAGTGTGGGCAAATGCGCGCCGAGACCGCTGCTGTTGCCGAAATATCCGAGCAACCAGGCGATCGGCAGCATGCAGATCAGCGTTACCAGTCCGACAATGCCGATCGGAATGTCGCGCTCAGTGATCGGCAGTGTATCGGCCCTGCCGGCTTTTCGCGCGCGCGATGCAGCCATCGCACTAGCGAGCCCTCTGGCCACCGGTTTAACGAGTTTGAGAAGCGTCCAAATCGCCGAAACGCCGATCGCGCCAGCACCAACGAAGCGGACCTTTGTGCTCCAGGTTTTTGCGCGAGCGTCGCGGCAGCCGTCGTGATATCGCCGGCCATCGCTGAAAAATGCGGAACGCCCCAGCCCCAACCGATCAACGCGCCGATAAGCATCGCGATCCCGACGGACAAACCGACCAGGTGCCCGATCCCGAGAAGAGCAAACGACAAAAAGAAATCATATCCGCTCACTGCTCCGCGCCTGCCAATCCGAAAAGTTTGCGCCACATCGGCGGCCAATACTTGCGTCTGAACGACGACCGCGAATACCGCGGCAACGATCGAGCCCCACAGTACTGCAAGCAGACCGGCCCTCCCATGTTCAATGTCGGAAGCATGCTTGGAATCGCTGCTGCTCCCGATCTTGAGCACTTCAGCGCATGCAACGCCTTCCGGATACGGCAAATCGGAAGTTGTGACTAGCGCCCGACGTAGAGGAATCGAATACATCACACCCAGAATTCCGCCGAGTGCACAAATCCAGAACGAAATCCAGAATGGAAACTCGGTCCACCAACCGATCATGATCAGGCCCGGCAACACAAAAATGATCGATGAAAGTGTGCCCGCGGCGGAGGCAACGGTTTGGACGATGTTGTTCTCCTGAATTGTGGCGTCACGGAACCCGCGCAGGATGGCCATCGAAATCACGGCTGCGGGGATCGAGGTAGAGAACGTGAGCCCTGCTTTGAGCCCGAACTACACATTCGCTGCGGTGAACACCAGCGTGATTAAGATGCCGATGATGAGACCGCGTACCGTGAGTTCTTTGCGCACAGGACTCGGAGAATAGTGTGGAACAGTCAAACGGGTCAAGAGGCTGTAGCTGGATATTCCCGCACTCGCCGCGGATAATTCCGCCTCTCCCTTGTTGAAGGGGAGAGGACTCAGGTGAGGGTTAGCTCGTTCGTCACTCAGTCAGTAACCCTCACCGACCGTCTCCCTTAGAAAGGGCGAGGCGGCCCAAATGCCTCAAGCGATGAATTGCGACAGTGCCTGCTGGCGCTTTGGCCCGATTCTCTGCAATCTCTTGCAAGATGTCGACGATCGATAGCGCAAATCCGCCGCAGGAATTTCCCGACATCGTCGGCGCGCGACCAACGAATCCACTGGCGGCGAACTTCAAATCGTTCATTCCAGCCTCCGCGAATTTGCCGGAGCTGACATGGCCGCATTTGATCACCGGCACGATTCTCGGAATTATCTTCGGCGCGTCGTCGCTTTACCTTGTGCTCAAAGTCGGATTGACGGTGAGCGCGTCGATCCCGGTGGCCGTGATTTCAATCACCATCTTTCGCGTTGCGTCGAAGGTTTTCCGGTCGCGCGACGCGACAATTCTGCAAAACAACATCGTTCAAACCGCAGGGTCGGCGGGTGAATCGATCGCGTTCGGCCTGGGTGTAACGATGCCGGCGATCATGATTCTCGGATTCGATCTCGAAATCACGCGAGTAATGCTCGTTGCGGTCCTCGGCGGATTACTCGGCATACTGATGATGATCCCGCTGCGCCGCGCATTGATTGTCGCTGAGCACGGTGTTTTGAAATATCCCGAAGGCACGGCTTGTGCCGAAGTCCTGAAGGCAGCCGTCTCGAAGGAATCGATCGCCGTCGCGGACAAGACACACACGACCGCGAATGCAGAAATCGTTAATCAGGAAGCGGCGAGCGGCGGCGGGAAAGTGATCTTCACTGGTTTTGGAATCGGTCTTCTTTACCAGGCCGCAATGGGCGCGTTCAGAATGTGGAAGGACACGCCGGAGAAAATCTTTGGTGCGCCGCTTAAAGGCGCTTCAATCTCCGCCACGATCGAACCAGCTTTGCTCGGTGTCGGCTATATCATCGGGCCGCGGATCGCCTCGATCATGTGCGCAGGCGGCGTGCTTCGTATCTCGTGCTGATTCCAGCGATCAAATTTTTCGGTGACAACGTCACGGGACCGCTTGCACCCGGAACCATTCCGATCAGCCAAATGGGACCCGACGATATTCGCGAGGCATATATTCTTTACATCGGCGCGGGAGCAGTTGCTGCCGGTGGAATCATCAGCTTGTTCCGATCGATCCCCACAATCTGGCATGGATTGCGAGGGGGATTGTCGGATCTGGTGGGCCAACACAGTTTGCGCGGACATGTGCCTCGGACGGATCGCGATTTGTCGATGCGCGTCGTGATCATTGGTTGCCTTGCGATCATCGCGGTCATCATGGCAGTTCCGCAGTTGCATCTGCGTGGAAATCTCCTCGGTGCATTTCTGATCGTGCTGTTCAGCTTTATGTTCGTCACTGTATCTTCGCGATTGACCGGAGAGATTGGTTCGTCTTCAACTCCGATTTCCGGAATGACCGTGGCGACTTTGCTGCTCACGTGCCTGGCGTTTCTGATTGTAGGCTGGACGGCTGCGCCGCTATTTCGTCACAGCGCTCTCGATTGGAGGAATCGTTTGCATCGCTGCATCTAATGGCGGCACAACCTCGCAGGATTTAAAAACAGGTTTTCTGGTTGGATCGACACCTCGGGCGCAGCAGATCGCAATTCTCTTCGGTTCGCTGGCATCGGCGCTGACACTTGGTTACGTGCTCTTGTTTTTGAATGACGCGCATACCGTTTACGTGCCGGTTCCGGCAAATACTCAATTGCGCGCACCTGCGAATGAGATTGGAAAACCGGCAAAGCTGCAAGGGATTACAGGCCGCTTCGGATACGAAAACGTATCGTGTCTGGCAACGCATGGATCCAGAGGGCGGTGCTGCTCAGCGCTATTTGGTCAACGAGCAGGGCGTTCCTGTTTACCTCGTCGATCCCGGCATCAACGGCACACACAGGGTTCGTCCCGACGGCTCGGCAGTGCAGAAGTTCGATGCGCCGAAAGCAACTCTGATGTCGTACATCATCAAAGGCATCCTCAGTCACAAATTGCCATGGGCGCTTGTTCTGCTCGGCGCAATGATTGCGGTCGTGCTTGAGATGAGCGGGATTCCATCGCTTGCATTCGCTGTAGGAGTTTACCTTCCCCTCGCCTCCTCCAGCCCAATCTTCATCGGCGGAATGGTTCGCTGGCTGGTGGATCGCTACCTAAAAGTGAAATTCCGACACAAAAACCTATCCGAGATGGAACTCACCGCGGAGGGCGACAAAAGTCCCGGCGTTTTGCTCGCTTCGGGTTACATCGCCGGCGGCGCAATCACCGGGATTGTGATCGCTGCAAAAGAAATGGTGGGTCCGCTTGCCGCGATTGGGCATCGGATCGAGCAATGGCAAACAGCTCACAATCCGTTTCTAAGCGGCCCGTACGCGGATCTACTCGCGTTGATTCCGTTTTTTATAATCTCTCTTCTTCTGTATCTCGTGGGCCGCGATCTTTTGCTCGTATCGCGCTCGAAAAGCTGAGTAGCAAATCGGCTCAGCGACGAAGTGCGCGTCTTTGCTCAAACGCGCGCTGCCGTATTCCCAATCAGAATCTCTCCACTGGCGAAATTTGGCGCTCGGTTACGACCCTGCCGGCTTCTTCTTCACCGACCACGGCAGTGCGGAGATCCGCAATTTCTCGTGTTGATCTCCTGAAAGGCGCTCTCCGAGAATTTCTGAGGTGGCGAGAGGTTCTTCTTAAAGTCACCTATGTGTTGCTGCGCGCGTTCGATTTGATCGGAAGGCAAGGTGCCAAGGATTCGGTGCACCGTTTCAATTTCAGGGACGCGATGGCAAAGCATCATGATGTCGTTTCCGGCCTCGAGGCAGAGGCGAATGGTGTCGTCCAATCGATAACCCGTCAGAATCGCGCCCATGTCGAGATCGTCAGTCATGATCAGACCGTCGAAACCAAATTCGTTGCGCAACAACTCTGTAACAATCCGGCGCGACACGGTGGCCGGCGTGGGTTGCGGCTCGAAGCACGGATACCACGCCGTGGCAAATCATCATGCTGTCGACAATGCTCTTTGAGGTAGGGGCGATTGACCTCAGTCGCCCCGAGGCGGTTCGGTGAACCGCCCCTACCCATAAATGCGCGAAATACTGCCAGCTCATTCTCGATCAAGTTCTTCCCGGGTGCGATCGATCCAGGGCAACTGGATAATGCGCATCTGAAGTTGCAGCCGAGTAACCGGGAAAATGTTTGCCGCAGCTGGCGATCCCCTGCTCGCGCATGGCCTCATTAAACGCACCGGCATTGCGCACAACCTGTTCGACATCTTTTCCGTAACACCGGCCGTGCAACGAGTTTTCGGCGTCATCATTGAAGGAAATGTCGAGCACCGGACAAAGATCGAGATTGAACCCGAAAAGGCGCAGCAAACGTCCGGTGATGTCGCCGTGGCGCCGGATCAGATCGATATCGTTCTTATCGCGCAATTGTTGCGCGTTCGGCGGTTCGTTTCCGATGCGCCGCAGTCGCGAGACGCGCCCGCCTTCCTGATCGATTGTGATGATGGGCTCGATGTCGCTCAGGTCGCGCAAATCGTCGATGAGCTTTCGGAGTTGCGTCGCGCTCTCGAGATTGCGTCCGAAGAGAATGTATGCCCCCGGTTGCACGCGCCGAAACAAACGGGCTGTTTCCGCATCGAGTTCTTTTCCGGGAACACCCGTCATTATCAGTTGACCAATGGAATCGGCCTTCATGGCGCGCAAAGATGAACGCTCAACGCGCCTCCGGCAAGCCTGCGGCGCGCAGGCCCGCAAGATTCAATGGCGAAACGCAGGATTCAGCGAAGGAGTGCCAGGGCTTCGTTCCAGATGCGCTCGTTCTTGACAAGCGAGATCTCCGTAACACTGTGTCCATCGTGGTCCTTTGTGATCTCCGTGTGAAAGTAGGCGCACGCGGTTAGGGCTGTTTTCATGGCGCGACTCACAAAATTACTGATCGGCGTAAACGTCGCTGTTTTCGCATTGGAAGCGGTATCCGGCGCACGTTTCCTGGCTAAGTTTCGCGCTCTGGCCCATTGGTCATTTTGTTGTATCTCAGTTCGACGGTCCCGTCGGATTCAAGGTGTGGCAGCTGATCACGTGCGGCTTTCTTCACGCGAATTTCCTTCATCTGGCGATCAACATGTACGCGCTTTGGATGTTCGGCTCTGATGTCGAGCGAGCTATAGGTCCGCGACATTATCTGACGCTCTACTTCGCCTCCTTGCTTTGTTCGAGCGCGACTCAGTTGCTAGTCGTCTCAATGATGACGTCGGCTGGAGTTTATCCGACCGTCGGCGCGTCCGGCGCGATCTTTCAGATTCTGCCTGGCGTTCGGTATGCTTTTTCCGCGCCGCACCATTGTCCTGTTGATTCCGCCAATTCCGATGCCAGCCATCGTATTCGTGATCCTCTTTACGCGCTTCTTGAACTTTGTTCAGCGGAGTTTTCGGAACCGACCAGGGCGTCGCGCACTTTGCGCACCTTGGCGGGATGATAGGCGCGTATCTCACCCTCCGGCACTGGCGCTAGCACCGAACGCGCCGTGTAATTGAAAACATCAAAACAACGTGCGCGATTGCATATCTGGGAGCGCAGGCTGCCAGCCTGCAGCGTTCGGCAGCTTGCCGAACGCATTCGGCACCGCAAAGACGCAAAACATCCCAGCATTTTCGCGGCAAGCTGCCGCGAACTACAGGCTGGCAGCCTATGCTCCCCGGACATGAGCGCCACCACCCAGATGAAGAACAACCTCACGATCTGAAATGAACGACGCGAACACAGAGAACCCCAGTTGAGCTGACGAACGTCCGACGCGCACGACACAGGTCCGCATATGTGATCGCGCTGTGCTGCGTAGCTGCGATCGGCGGCTTCCTCTTCGGCTTCGATAGCGGCGTGATTAACGGCACCGTTGACGCACTGGCAAAAGCCTTTCGCACTGATGCGGCTGGGACCGGCTTCGCCGTTGCATCAGTGTTGCTCGGCTGCGCCGTTGGCGCCTTCGGCGCAGGCAGGCTGGCTGACTCTCTCGGGCGGCGCCCGACGATGCTCTTGAACGCGATCCTATTTCTTGCTGACCGCTGTGGCGACAGGTGCCGCTAACTCCGCCGCGTTTTTCATCGCGGTGCGGATCACAGCTGGGCTGGCAATCGGCGGCGCCAGCGTATTGGCGCCGATGTACATCGCGGAAGTCGCTCCGGCACATATGCGGGGCCGCCTGGCCTCGCTGCAGCAATTGGCCATTGTGGTGGGGCTGTTTAGCGCATTTCTAAGCAACGCGATTCTCGCCAGGGTTGCTGGCGGAGCCGGTGAGATCTTTTGGTTCGGGGCGCCGACATGGCGCTGGATGTTTTGGATGGAAGCAGTGCCAGCTGTCGCATTTTTGTTAGGCAGCATGACAATTCCCGAGTCGCCGCGCTATCTGGTCTTCGTCGGCAAACACGAGCGAGCACGCAAGGTCTTCAGCGCGAATTGGTGGCGATGCCGATCGGCTGGTGCGGCAGGTCGAGCAAACCCTCGAGGCCGAACGCCGCCCTCAGGATGTCGGATCTTATTATTCCCGGCACGAGACGTATCGCTCCGGTGCTCTGGGTGGGAATGGGTTTGGCTGCTTTCCAGCAATTCGTTGGTATCAACATTATTTTTTATTTCGGCGAGATTTTGTGGAAAGCCGCAGGTGCAACTGAAGAGTGGGCTCTGCGCATTAACGTGCTCACCGGCTTGGTAAACATCCTCGCCACGATCCCGGCCATCATGCTTATTGATCGCATCGGCCGGAAACCGTTGCTGCTGGTAGGATCCATCGGGATGACTCTGACGCTCGGTGCGATGGCAGCTGTATTCGCCACGGCTGATGCAGGCCCCGACGGCAAGCCAGTGCTAAGTCACATGGCCGCTGTGGCCGGACTTACGGCAGCAAACCTGGTACATCGTCGCGTTTGCTGTGTCGTGGGGTCCGGTGATGTGGGTGTTGTTAGGCGAGATGTTTCCCAACGAAATTCGTGGAGCTGCTCTTGCCATTTCCGGCGCCACCAATTGGGCGGCGAATTTCACCGTCACCGTCACTTTTTTACCGCTGCTGAAGGCGGTCGGCCTCACCGGCGCTTACGCTTTCTACGCGATAGCCGCAGCGATCTCGCTCCCCTTTGTGTGGCTTACCGTGTGTGAGACAAAAGGCAAGACATTGGAACAGATGAAAGATATTTCCATGCCTGACAGCGATTAGCCGCATGTTGTGCGTTGCTTGTGACGTGCCCCGGTGCGGTTCGCAGTCCGTGCACTGCCTAGGCCGTGTTTCCTCGTCCAGGTCGCGGATTTGCTCGATAATCTGCACGAGCTTTTGCCGGTCGCGATCCAGCTTGAGTTGCGCGTTCCCACTCGACGCGGAGAGTGCGGGCATGAGCGACAAACTCCTGTCACGATTCCTGCGCTACGTCCAGATCGATACGCAGTCGGACGAGACCAGTAACACATTTCCGAGCACGCCAGGTCAATTGGTCCTGCTGGAGATGCTGAAGCAGGAGCTGAGTGAATTGGGAGCAGCGGACGTGCAGATGACAAAGCACGGTTACGTCATGGCGAGTGTCCCCGCCAACACGCGCAAAGCCCGCGTGCCGACCGTGGCCTTTCTCGCTCACGTGGACACGGCTCCGGACTGCTCCGGCAAAGACGTCAAACCCATTCTTCATCGCAAATACAATGGCAGCGTCATCAGGTTCCCGGATAACCCTGGTCTGACTCTCGATCCAGCGACATCGCCGGAGCTTCGAACCGCCCTGGGCAAAGACATTGTGACCGCCAGCGGCACCACATTGCTCGGTTCGGACGACAAGTCGGGTGTGGCGGTGGTCATGACCCTGGTCGAGAGATTGCTCCGGGAGACAAAGCGGAAGCACGGGCTGATTCGAGTCTGCTTCACTCCCGATGAAGAGATCGGCCGGGGCGTGAGACAAACTGGATCTTCGCATGCTCGGAGCCGATGTGGCTTACACCCTGGACGGCGGTGCGCCGGGAGAGATTTGCTGGGAAACCTTTTCCGGCGATGCGGGTGAGGTCATCATCGATGGTATCACCACTCATACCATGGAGGCGCGGGCCAAAGGCATGGTGAACGCGGCCTATCTGGCGGGAAAACTCTTGGCAGCGTTGCCGCGCGAACGCTGCGCGCCGGAGACAACCGAGGAGCGGGACGGCTTCATTCACCCGACCAGTGTCGAGGGCCGGACCGAGCGGGCGATCGTGAAATTTATCCTGCGCGATTTCGAGCTGAAAGGGCTGGCGGCTAAGCGCGACATTCTGCAGGGGCCTTTGCCGAGGGTTACAAGCCACCGAGCCGCGAGCGCGCGTCCGCTGCAAGATCCGCAAACAATATCGCAACATGGCTTACTGGTTGCGCAAGGACATGCGCCCGGTTGAGCTGGCGCGCGAGGCCTTCGCGGCGGCGGGACTCAAACCCTATGATCACGTCATACGTGGCGGCACCGATGGCTCGCGCCTTACCGAGCTGGGCCTTCCCACCCCCAACCTGTTCTGTGGCGAGCACAACGCGCACGGTCCGCTCGAATGGGTTGCAGTGCAGGACATGAAGTCAGCCGTAACCGCCTGCGCCCACCTGGCTGAGTTATGGGAAAGAAAAGGCTGAATTGCTGCATGTCGTCCGCGTACTGAGACAAGCCGCGTGGAGCGAAGCGATTTACGCGGCCTGCGCTCACCTGGCTGAGTTGTGGGAAAAAAGGCTGCCGTGAATTTCCGCACTCGCCGCAGCGATCTCGCTCCCCTTTGTGTGGCTTACCGTGGGTGAGACAAAAGGCAAGACATTGGAACAGATGAAAGATACTGCAGAACTGGAACCGCGAACCGCCCAATGAAGTCGTGGAGGAACATCTTCGTTGCATTGTCGATCTTTTTCTTCTCCATACGCGAACCGAGAAATAACAGATAAAGTTGGGCCGCACAGCGATCTGCTAGACGAGTTCCCATACCTTGGGCCACCACACGATTAATTGCCCAATAGGAAAGCAAAAGCCTATGGAACCGAAACCAACTGATCAGCAGACGCAAAACCCCGCGCCGAAGAATTCAACCAAAACAGCATCCCGTCCCCCGCTCCCTCCGTTTACTCGCGAGACTGCGATCCAGAAGGTCCGCCTGGCGGAGGACGGCTGGAATTCTCGCGATCCAGGAAAGGTGGCGCTCGCTTACACCATCGATTCGCGCTGGAGAAATCGCGCTGAATTTCCTAACGGGCGTCAAGAGATCATCGAATTTCTCACACGGAAGTGGGCGAGAGAACTGGACTATCGGTTAATCAAAGAACTGTGGGCGCACGACGGCAATCGCATCGCGGTGCGTTTCGCCTACGAATGGCACGATGATTCCGGACATTGGTTCCGCTCATACGGCAACGAGAATTGGGAATTTGATGAACATGGATTGATGCGGCGCAGGTACGCGAGCATCAACGATCTTCCGATCAAAGAATCGGAGCGAAAATATCATTGGCCGCTCGGCCGGCGTCCGGATGAGCATCCGGGATTGAGCGATCTCGGGCTGTAAACTGATTAGGCACGATTCGCGGTGCCATGTCCCGTGAAACTCCTCTCTATTGGGGAACACACACTGCATGGGCACCGGAATTTTCACCGTATCTCGAACGAGGGATTGTGAACAACCTCCGGAGTGGCAGCGGAAAATCTCACCAACGCGAAATAGCAGTGCTCCGTCACGGGCGCGAATGGTTAGGCATGAAAATGAACGCATATCGAGGCGACTTTGAAGGGTCCATGTTGCCGTATCAGCAAGTGACGCGAAGGCCCCGGCTGACACCGATCGCGGCATGAGCAACCCCATTCTTGTAAGAGGCGATTCAGCGAGTGGCACTGTTGGAGCATCCGTCCGTCGACCGTTCCCGCTCCGGACCCTGATGGTTTGTTTCACGATCTGGCTCATCGCCACGCAAGCTATGATTTTCGATCAGGTTAAATTTGATGAGCGGGCTCAGTTACTCGAGCAAACGGCTCGGTCACTTGGCGCTCCGCAGGTGGTGGTCCCGAGCGAACGGCCATCGCATTCATCGAGCGGCGCAGAAATGCAGAGGTTGTGAAAATGACAAACTGCGAACCAATCAACTCCGCCATTCCGAAGTCGGTGCGGACAGGACGCCGCAGTAACGGATGCGAAATTGCTTGCACGCTGGCAGAGTGGCGTGGAGACGCTATCCGGTTATGCATTGCCAAAGCTTCGTCTTGAGCTCGCGCCTTCCGTTTCAGACGCATTTACTATGTTCAATTCCGTAGGAGCAAAGATATGATCGCAATCTCAATCGTGTGTGTAGCTTCTTATTTGCCTCTTTCGGCTCGATCTCGACGAGGTTAGCTCGAGGAGTTAATCTCGAAACCCGCCGGTCGAACGAACAACAATGCAGATTGAGTAACGCAGTGACGAGAGAGAAATGAAAATACGGCGAATTTCTCAGTCTCTCTGCATCGTATTATTGCTGTTGACCTGCTGCACGCTCTCAGCGCAGAGCGAAAAAGGTCGCGTGCGGAATATTGTCCTCGTTCACGGTGCCTGGGCAGATGGTTCAGGTTGGAAAGGCGTTTACGACATTCTCGTCAAGGATGGTTACAAGGTAAGTATCGTCCAGGAGCCGGAGACATCGTTCAAAGAAGATGTGGCGGCGACGAAGCGCATCCTCGCTCTGCAAGATGGACCATGCATTCTTGTGGCTCACAGTTATGGCGGCGCCGTAATCACCGAAGCGGGAACGGATCCATCGGTTGCCGGATTGGTATACGTCGCGGCCCACATGCCGGATGCGGGAGAGAATGAGGCCGACGATGGAAAGCGTTTCCCAAGTGACCTCAGCAAGTCTAGTGCGATAAAGAAGACGGCAGACGGTTTCACTTACCTCGACCCCGCGCAGTTTCATGAGTAGCTTCGCAGCCGACCTGTCTGCTGAGCAGGCCGCTTTCATGGCGCGATCGCAGGTGTTCAACGCCGCTGACAATTTCAAAGCTGTTATCACGACAGCGGCGTGGAGAAGCAAACCGAGTTGGATGTTAGTAGCGACGAAAGATCGAACCATCAATCCCGACTTGGAGCGGTGGTATGCCGAGCGAGCCAAGAGCCATAAGGTCGAAGTCTCGGGCGCCAGTCACGCTGTTTACGTCTCCAGGCCGAAGGAAGTCGCAGCTCTGATCGAAGAAGCTGCATCGCACGCTCGGTAGAAACTGGTGATGATATTCGAGCGTCAGAACAATCCACCCAAACAAACGTCCAACTGAAGGTGCGTTTAAGACGAAACTGGTGTTGAATTTGATGCGGACAAGAGTCGATAGGCCTGTTTCAGAGCCGCGATTAAAGGCGGCGCAGCTTTGATCACTGATTCTTTTGCCGCATCAGCCTCGATCAAACTGGCATCCACATGCAGCTTCTTCCCGTCCACCAGCCCCGCCTCCACGCATTGGGCCACCGTGCGTACAAACAAGCTCTCAAACACTTCCTTGCCCCACCGCGCCCGCGCCTTCGATAGCACGCTGTGATCGGGCACCTTCTCATCCAGCCCGTAATCCAAAAACCAAAGATAATCGAGCCGTTCTCCAATCACTTCCATCAGCTCCCGCTCACTCGCAATGTCATCAAAGAAGAGCAGAAACATCATCTTGAGAATGACCTCCGGCGCCACTGACTCGTTACCGTTCTTCCCGTAGCAGTGGGCCACCTCTTCGCGCACAAAGCTCAAATCGATGGCCGCTTTTACTTGGCGCAGCGGATGATCGGCGCGCACCCGCTTCTCCAGATTGACCGCGTAGTTAAAGAGCTGCGGCTCGCAGTTTGTGGAGCCATCTGGTAATGTTATGTTTCAAGTGGAGCGGTTCGATCCTGATGGGCGGGTAGTCAAAGTAACAGCAAAGAAACTGTAGTATGGTTGATGATATCGGTGCTTGGATTGAGCGTCGATTTTTGATAAAAATGTGGAGGTTAAATTTAACGATGAATGATTCATACGAGACTGACCGTAGATTGTTTCTTACACAGCTTTGCGCTGTGGCCGCCACCGCGGCTTTGATTGGCTCCACTTTGAAAGCTGAGACGCCAGCGGCCGGAACGCAAGAAGACGCGCCGAATACGCACAACATGCTGGTGGTTGGGACGGAGGCCGTCTTCCCTCTCATCTCCCGATGTTCGATGGTCTCAATGAGGAGAAAAGCGATTATACATCTCCGCACCGGTATCAGGTGATCTTGGAGGCGCGCTTTTCATCGGGCGGCAAGGACGTGACGGCGGTTTACACCGAAGATCGCAAGAGCCATCCTAAAACGAAGATGTACGTTGAGTCCGACGGACGAGTTTGTTCTTGCGAAATTGTTTACGCCGGACGCTCAACAGCCGGAACTGAGTTCCTTTCGCGCAACCGTCTTTCGCGGTCATTTCGAGCGACCTGGCAGGCACCCGATTAACGGTCTCAAGGATATCGAGGTGACTGTGAAGCAGGTTATGCATGCGCAAAAGTTCGAGCCCGCGGACGACAAACCCGAAAAAGCTTACATATTTCCTTTTCGGCAAAGGCACGGAACTTTTTCTCGCCCATTCGATCATCAAGCCGCCGGATTTCGATCAGATTGTCTCTGTGACGATTCCAGACAGCCACTTCACGGACGATGAGTTAAGGCGGGGTATCAGTGTTGTTTTTCAGGACAGGAAGAACACCGCCAGTCAGCGACTAAAGGAAAGGCAACAAGCGGAAGGACAGTTTCACGTCTCTGGCGCACATCAGTTTCTTAAGTTACAGGTTCAATCGGGCACCGAGTTTTACTTTGAACAGGGAGAACTGCGGGTGCCTGCAACGTTCGACACCACATCGCAGGAAAAGAAATCCGGCTTTTAGTAGGCGTCCAATGAGCCAGATCCTGCCGGTGTTGCAAACATCAATCTAATTGTGGCGATGAGGTGATAGTCGCGCGCTTTCGATGCGAAGGTTGTCCTCTCATCTATTGAACGGCCTGTTTTGTAGCGCAGCGCCGCAGCGCACCTGAAATGCGGTCAGCGGCTCGTCAACGGGTGTCAGAGTCCCGCCATCGACGAAGTGTCCGACCCAGGGAACTCACCGCTGTGTCAGACATTGGTAAGCTCCGACCAGCTTTGCGCCTCCCAGTGTCGGCGAGAATCGCGGCGTTCAGCGTCGAGTCATTCCGATCCCTCGGCTCGAACTGTATCGTGCGCGCACTGTAGCGAGTAGATAACGCGTCAGAATCAGCATGCCCGCCGCGCTATGCTGAGAAGAGAAACAGAGTCTTTCACAACAGCGCACGCGACGCGCGAATACTTTCGCATGAAGAAGACCAAAATCGTGATCGCGGGCGGCGGATTTGCCGGGACTCTACGCGGCAAAATATTTGGACAAGCATCTGGCGCGGCGGCCGGATATCGAAGTAACGCTGATCGCGCGGGAGAATTTCATTCTGTTCACGCCGATGTTGCATGAAGTCGCGGCGGGCGATCTTGCGCCTGGCGACATCGTGAATCCGCTGCGCCGAATTCTGCGCCACGTCAATGTGATCGAAGCCGACGTGCAAGATGTCGATCTTGAGCGCGCGGAAAGTTCGGTGCGTGCATGGACTCGAGCGCGGCTGAGCTCGAGTTCGAGTTCGATCATTTGCTGCTCGCGCTCGGTTCGGAGACAAATTTCTTCGACAACGCCGGGATCCGCGATTGGGCGGTGACGATGAAGAATCTGAGCGACGCGGCGCTGCTGCGAAATCGCGTCGTCGCGTTCTTGGAAGAAGCGACGCCTCGAGAACAGATGCGGCGGCGCGCCGGCAATGGCTCACGTTCGTCGATCGCGGGCGGCGGATTTGCCGGCGCGGAAACGGCCGGCGCGGTGAACGATTTCGTGCGCGAGACGGCGAAGTTCTATCCCGCAGCTGGCCGACGAGGAGATTCGTGTCGTGGTAATTCATCCGGGCGATTATTTGTTGCCCGAGTTAGGCGAAGAGCTCGGTCGTTATGCGGAACGCAAAATGCGCGAGCGCAAAGTGGAAGTGATCAAAGGCGCGCGCGTGGCGAGCTACGATGGATGGGTCGTTACGCTCAACAATGGCCTGTCGATTCCCGCGGCGACGCTCATCTGGACCGCGGGGTGAAACCCAGTCCGGTGGTCGCGGCTTTGCCGTGTCCGAAAGAGAAAGGGCGGATTGTTGCAGATGAATATCTCCAGGTTCCTGGATTCACCGGGCTGTGGACCGCGGGCGATTGTGCGGCGGTTCCGGATGGATACGAAACCGGAGCATCTTTTTCCCGCCCACGGCGCAGCATGGGATGCGTGAAGCAATTGTCGCGGCGAAAAACATCGAGCGCACAATTCTCGGGCAACCGCTGCAGCCGTTTCGATATCGAACGATGGGCATGCTCGCGAGCATCGGCCACCACACCGGCGTGGCGAGTTTCTTCGGATTCAAGTTCTCCGGTTTCATCGCCTGGTGGATGTGGCGCTCGGTTTATCTCGCGAAGCTGCCGCGCCTCGTGAAGAAACTGCGCGTCATGATCGGCGTGGACTCTCGATCTTCTCTTCGGGCGCGACATCGAACAGATGATCACATTGCGCGACGTCGAAGAGCTGACCGAGCGTTGGGCGCGAATTCGAGCCGAGCGAAAACAACTCAACGTCGCCTAGCCATGGACACGACGATCGTTAGTGCACTGGCAGGTATTGTTCGGATCGCTCTGTCGGCGGGTCAGCAAGTGTCGCTACCAGCCTGGATCGCGCAAAACACGCGTAACAAGCGCGAAGCACGTGCGGGCGGAGCTCGACCAAGCGAGAAGCGCTTTACGGCGAATTCATCAACGAATGCTCGACGCGCGTGATGGATTCACTCGAGCGAAATCTCGACAAGCCGGAAACGTTGTTGTCGATCTACGCGTTACTCAATCGCATCCGGCTTTGCGCGTCCGACGCGGTCCTCACGCAAGCGGTAGAGCTCGTGAAGTTCATCATGGAACAATACTTCTCGCCGAATGTTTCGATCGAAGAGTTTCACGAACGTGTGCACAACGGACACATTGATCCGCTCAAGGCATTCAGCGAAGCCTGCCGGCGCGGAGCTGATGTCGATGCACGCGCAGGTGTAGCAGTTCGGGCAATGGCCTAACGAATGACTGCGAAGGCTTCTTTCGCGCACTGGCAGAACTTCTCCGTCGCCGGGCCAAGTTTTCCTTTTCGGGTAATGATTCCAATCGTGACGCGTTTCGGTTCAGGCGTCAGGCGCACGCAGTTTGATGCGATCGTTGAACGCATAATTGAACGCGTCCGAGGTGAGCGCCACTCCGGTGCCGGCGCTGACGGCGGAAAAACACCCGACCAACCGTCATGCTCCTCCACGAGGCGCGGCTTATCGTTCACGCGCGCGAAGATCGCATTCAAGATATTCCAGGTAACGCGGATACTCCTCGCGCGTCAGGCCAACGAACGGTTCCCGCGCCGCATCCGCTAACGAAACCGACCGGCGCGCCGCGAATGGATGATCGCATGAAACGGCCAGACAAACGCGCCCGGTGAACAATGGTTCGAACCGGAGCTCCTCGAGCGCGTTTGCTTTGAGCGGTGGAAGGATGATCGCAAGCTGCAAGCGACCATCGCGCACTCCGGCGATGTTTTTCTCGACCGGCCAATCGTGCATCTTCACCTTCACGTTCGGCATCGCTTGTTGATACGCGCGAAGAAGCGCCGGGCATGATCCGGCCGGTGGCCAGCGGCCAATCGCCGATGTGCAACTCGGTTTCGCGTCTTGCCGGCGATCGCGCGCACTTTCCCAACGGCGTCGTCGGTCTGCTTGAGAATCGCGCGCGCTTCATCGAGAAAAGCGCGGCCGGCCTCGGTCAGGCGAACCGATTTGGCGGTGCGTTCGAGTAACTGGACGCCCATTTCATCCTCGAGATCGCGGATCTGCCGGCTCAAGGACGGCTGCGACACGTGCAATCGTTGCATCGCGGCGCGCGAGACGTTTTCCATCTCGGCCACGGCGACGAAGTAGCGCAGGTGCCTGCAGTTCCACTGCGCCCATGAGGGTATGCCCTCAACGCATGCTGAGGCAAGAAACATCGTCTTTCACAGAACACGTCGTGCGCAGCGGATGCTTGTGGGCATGAACAAAACACAGTAAAACGGAAGCAGCAGCGGGTCGCCCGCGATCGCCGCTCGCTTCACAGATTCAATTGGCGCGGTATGGTTAGGCCGTTTGGCCGAAATCACGATCCGCTTCTGACCGCTAATCTCACCGCTTTCAACCAGCCGCGATTTTATGTCTCGGCGGGCTGGATGCCACGCCGCTGCGTTTGATCGTCTCCGGCTTATGAACCCAACCAACTGAAGAATTATTATGATCGCATTGATTAATCCCGCCGCTCTTCCGGCATTGCGAATTGCCGGAGCGCTGTTTCTCATCATCAATCTGCTCGCCGGGCGCCTGGGCTTGGCGTCACCGACGACAACTTTTCGGTCCGGATTCGACCGTCCGAGGGCGACCGTCCGGCGATTCGCCAGTTACAGGCGATCGTGCCTCAGGCATTCCGTGGCTCTTTCTTACGTTTCGTCTGCTCTCTGTATGGGTGGGACTCTGGATCGACTAACACACACGATCATCAGTATGAAAATTTTGAATGCACTTGCGTTAATCAATCCGGCAGCTCTTCCTGCATTGCGAATCGCGGGAACGATCTTCCTACTTCTTAATCTAATTGAGGCGCATATCTTTCTCAACCGTCACCGATTCTTTGATCGCGATCCAGACGTCGAGAACGACATCGCGGCCGTCCGCCACATGAGAGTCGAGGTCGTTTTGATCCCGTGGTTGGCTGTGACCGCGGTCACTCCTCATTTTGCTAATAAGTCTTTGAGTTCGTTAACTTCACCGCACCTCACTATGCCCGCGCTCTATTCTCAGACAAGAAACAGAGTATAGCGCGGCAGGAAGTACGTGTGGCGCTCCATCCAGTCCTTTGGCCCACCACGCCGGCGGTCTTGCTCATGCGGGCACGAGGAACGCAGTTCGGCATGACCGGCCCCTGGCTGCTGGAGCACCCGGTGCGCGTAGGCGAAGTTGTGCATCGCGGTTGCCCGTGTAGACTCATCGGCGCGCACTGACGCCGCCGAGCACGCGCGGCGAGGCCGCCGGGCCCGCGAGTCCGTGCCAGCTCGGCGCAGAACTCGGCGACCGGCGCCGCGGTCGGTGGCGCCGCGACGTGGACGACCGCGTCCGCGCGGAGGAGCCCGTCGTCGTCCCGCGCCCCGGCCGCGGCGCCGACCCGGCGCAGGAAGGCCACCGCCGCCGGCGGGTGCCCGCCGCGGGCCTCGAACTCGTTCACCAGGCCGCAGGCGCGCCGCCGAGCGCCGGCACCGGCGCGGCGCCGGCGCGCGCGGCCCGTCGACCTCGCTCGAGACGCAGGCACACGTACGCACCGTGCCGGAGCGCGCTCGTGCGATCGGACGTCGTTCGCTCTCATGGTCTGCGTCCTCCTCGCCGCCCAGCATAGCGAGCCGCCCGGCCATGTGTCCAATGCATAGATTCGTCTGAGGGCACATCCGCTATGCTGATGGACCGTGGAGCTCGACTCACGTCGAGGCGTTCGTGGCGATCGTGCGGAAGGGCGGGCTTCACGCGGGCGGCCGCCGCGCTGCACCTCTCGCAGCCGGCGATCAGCCGCCGCGTGCGCCTGCTCGAGCACGAGCTCGGCGCGCCGCTCTTCGAGCGGTCGCGGAGCGGCGGCGTCCTGACGGACGCGGGGCGCGCGTTCCTCGCGCCACGCCGAGGCGCTGCTCGCCGTCGCTGCGGGACGGCCTCGACGCGGTCGCCGCGCTGCAGTCGGCCGACCGCGGGCGCGGTGACGCTGGCCGCTGGTCGGCACCCTGGCGGGCACCCCGCTGACCGCGCGCTGCGGCGCTTTCGCGATGCGCACCCGGCCGATCGATCTCCGCCTGCGGACGGCGCTCAGCGCGGAGGTGAGCGCGCTCGTCCGGCGCGGCGACGCGACGCTCGGCCTCCGGTACGGCGTCGATCCGCATCCGGACCTCCGTCCGACCACGCTTCACGACGAGCCCGCTGCTGCCGGTGTGCGCGCCCCACCATCGCCTCGCCCGGGCCCGCGCGCGTCGCCCCGGGCGCTGGCGAGCGAGCGCTGGATCGCGTTTCCGCCGCCGACAGGGGGCGACGCCGAGCGCTCCGCGGCGGCCGTCGAGCGAAGCCTCGCCGCGAGCGGGGTGCCGCCCGGCGAGCGCGTGCTGATCGACAGCCTCACCGCGCAGAAAGCGGATGGTCGAGGCCGGGTTCGGGCTGGCGCTGCTCCAGGCGAGCAGCATCGACGAGGAGCTCCGGGCCGGCACCCTCTCCGTGCTGCGGGTCCCCGCCCTCCGGGCCACGGTCCCGATCGTCCTGGTGCAGCGCCGGCGGGCCCATCTCCGGGCGCCGCCCAGTGCCGTGCCGGCTCGTCGGCGCGTGGCCGACCGCCGGGAGCCGCCAGGCCGCGCGCGGGGCGGCGGGGGTCACGCGGCGGTGAGACGCTCCCAAACCGTCGAGGTAGGGCCGGAGGGCCTGCGGGACGACGACGGTCCCGTCGGCCTCCTGGTAGTTCTCGAGGACGGCGATCAGCGTCCGGCCGACCGCGAGGCCCGGAGCCGTTCAGCGTGTGGAGCGAGCTCGCGGCTTGCCGCCGCCCGCGGGCCGATAGCGGATGTTCGGCGCGGCGCGCCTGGAAGGCCTCGCAGTTCGAGCAGGACGAGATCTCGCGGTAGCGCCCTCGGCCCGGGCAGCCACACCTCGAGGTCGTAGCGTCTTGGCGGCGGCGAACCCCATGATCCCCGGTGCAGAGCTGAGCATCGTCGGTACGGGAGCTCGAGCGCTCGAGCACCTGCTCCGGCGTCCCGCGCCATGGCCTCGAGCTCGTCGTAGGAGTGCTCCGGCGTCGCGAGCTTCACGAGCTCGACCTTGTCGAACTGGTGCTGGCGGATGAAGCCGCGTCATGTCCTTGCCGTAGGTGCCCGCCTCGCGCCGGTAGCACGGCGTGAACGCGCGTGTACGCCGCGGCAGCGTCGGCCTCGCGCCAGGATCTCGCCGCGCGTGGAGCGGCGCTGAGCGGCGACCTCGGCGGTCGGAATGAGGTAGAGCGCGCGCCCGTCGTCCGGCTCGACGGTCTTGAAGAGCTCGCTCCTCGAACTTCGGGAGCTGCCCCGTCGCGAGCATCGTCTCCGCGTTCACGAGGTGGGGACCCAGACCTCCGGTGTAGCCGTGCTCGCTTCGTGTGCAGGTCCAGCATGAACTGGGCGAGGGCGCGCTCGAGCGCGCGCCATGCCGCCCCACAGGACGGCGAAGCGCGCCTTGGCGATCCGGGCGGCGCGCTCGAAGTCGAGAATGCCCAGCGTCTGCGCCGAGCTCCCAGTGCGGGCGTCGGCGTGAACGCGAACGGCGCGCGGCTCGCCCCACCGACGCAACCTCGACGTTGTCGTCCGCGCGATGCGCCGACGGGGACCGACGGATGGGGCAGGTTCGGGAACTGGAGGCCAGAGCTCGGCGAGCCGCGTCTCCGTCTGGCGGTGCACGGTCTCCGAGGTTCCGGATGGCGCTCGCCGACCTCGCGCGACTCCGCGATCTGCCGGCGTCCGGCGTCGCCGCCGCTGCGCTTGGCCTGGGCCACGGTCTCGGACGCCCGGTTCCGCAGCGCGCTGAGCTCGTCGAGCTCCTGGACGCATCCGGCGCGCGCCGCGCGTCGAGCGCCTGGTACTCCGCCAGCGGGACGGCCGCGCCCGCGCGCCCGGAAGCCGGCCTCGACGACGTCCGGCCGCTCCCGGAGGAGCCGGGGACGTCAAGCACGCGTTGCGCTCGCCGCTGCCTCCGACGCGCGCGCCAGGCTCACGACGCGGTCGTCGGCCTCGACGTCGATGACGCGGACGCCCCACGTGTTGCGGCCCTGGGAGGAGACGTCCGCGGCGTGGAAGCGGATCAGCTTCCCCTTGGTCGTGACGAGCAGGATGTCGTCGCCCGTCGCGCACCTGGATGAGCCTGATCACGATGCCCGTTGCGGCCCGCCGGTCTTGATGTCGATGATCCCCTTGCCGGCGCGCCCCTGGAGCCGGTACTCCTCGAGCGGCGTCTGCTTGCCGTAGCCGCGCTCGGTGACGGTGAGGATGGCTGACGCCCTCCTGGACGACCTCGGCGGCGATGACCGCATCGCTCCGCGTCGACGCTCGATGCCCTTGACGCCGGCGGCGGCCCGGCCCATCGGCCGCGACCTCCTCCTCGCTGAGAACCGGATGGCCATGCCGAGCTTGGTCGCCAGCATGCACCTCGCGCTGGCCGTCGGTCACGCCGCGCGGTCATGACCTCGTCGTCCTCGTCGAGGCGTGATCGCGCTGGATCCCGCCGCGCTGGGGCTGCGAGTAGCGCCTCGAGCTCGGTCTTCTTCACCCGTGCCCTGGCTGCGTCGCGATGAACACGTAGCCGCCGGCGGTGAAGTCGCGCACCGGCACGCGCGTCGCGACCACGCGCTCGCCCTCCGCCGAGATGGAGCAGGTTCACGAGCGCCTTGCCGCTGCGCATCCCGCGTCCGCCCTCGGGGATCTCGTGCACCTTCAGCCAGTGGACCTTGCCGTCGTTCGTGAAGAAGAGGAGGTACGAGTGCGTCGAGGCGATGTAGACGTCCTCGACGATGTCCTCCTCCTTGGTCTCCATGCCGGTCACGCCCTTGCCGCCCCGGCGCTGGCTCCGGTAGGCCTCGATCGCGCGTGCGCTTGATGTAGCCCGCGCGCGTGATGGTGACGACCATCTCCTCGTCGGCGATCAGGTCCTCGAGCGTGAGCTCGATCGGTCCTCGATCGGATCTCGGTGCGCCGCGCGTCGCCGTACTCCGTCTTGAGCGCCAGGAGCTTCGTCCCGGATGATCTGCCATCAGCTGGGCGTCGGAGGCGAGGATCGCCTCGCAGCTCGCTCGATGAGCTGGAGCACCTCGCTCGTGCTCCTCGACGACCTTGTCGCGCTCGAGCTGCGGTCAGGCGCTGCAGCCGCATGTCGAGGATGGCGCTGCGCCTGGATCTCGCTGAGCTCGAGCTGCGGCATCGAGGCGCGTCGCGCGCGGCGTCGGCGCTCTCGGCGGCTGCCGGATGAGGCGGATCACCAGGTCGAGGTGCTCGACGCGCCTTGCGCAGGCCCTGCCAGGATGTGGGCGCGCTCCTCGGCCCGGGCGAGGTCGTAGCGCGTCCGCCGGGTCACGACTTCCCGGCGGAAGTCGGATGAAGCGCATCGAGCATCTCCCGGAGCGTCGACGATCCATCGGCCGGCGGCCGACCAGCGCCAGCATGTTGATGCCGAAGGTCGTCTGCATCTGCGGTGTGCTTGTAGAGCTGGTTCAGGACGATCTGGGCGATCTCGCCCTGCGCGAGCTCCATGCACGACGCGGATGCCGTGCACGGTTCGGACTCGTCGCGGATCTCGGCAGATGCCGTCGAGCTTCTTCTCGCGCGAGAGCTCGGCGATCTTCGTCGATGAGCGCTGGCCTTGTTCACCTGGTACGGCAGCTCGGTGACGATGATCGCCTCGCGGCCGCCGCGCATCTTCTCGGCGTGCGCCTGCGCGCGCAGCGTGATGGTGCCGCGGCCGGTCGTGTAGCGCCTCGCGGATGCCCGCCGGCGCCGTAGATGTAGCCGCGGGTCGGAAAGTCGGGGCCCTTGACGATCTGCAGCAGCTCCTCGATCGGTCGTATCGCGGGCTCGTCGATCACGAGGCACGAGGCCGTCGATGACCTCGGTGAGGTTGTGCGGCGGGATGTTGGTCGCCATGCCGACCGCGATGCCCGACGGAGCCGTTGATCGAGCAGGTTCGGGATGCGCGCCGGCAGGACGACCGGCTCCTGCTCGGTCTCGTCGTAGTTCGGGCACGAAGTCGACCGTGTCGCGGTCGATGTCGGCCAGCATCTCGTGGGCGATCTTGGCCAGCCGCGCCTCGGTGTAGCGCATCGCCGCCGGCGGGTCGCCGTCGACCGAGCCGAAGTTGCCCTGGCCGTCGACCAGCGGGTAGCGGAGCGAGAACTCCTGCGCCATGCGCACCAGCGCCTCGTAGATCGGCGCGTCGCCGTGCGGATGGAACTTGCCGATGCATGTCGCCGACGACGCGGGCCGACTTCTTGTACGCGCGGTTCCACGCGAGGCCCGAGCTCGTGCATCGCGTAGAGGACGCGGCGGTGGACGGGCTTGAGGCCGTCGCGGATGTCGGGCAGCGCGCGCCCGATGATGACGGACATGGCGTAGTCCAGATAGGACTTCCGCATTTCGTCTTCGATCGGGACCGGCAGCTAGCGCTCGTTCGGCATCAGGCACTCCGTGCGGCAGACGCCTCGCGGCCGAGCCGCTGCGCGGGATTAAACGTCGATGGTTCGCGACGTCCAGGGCGTGCTTCTCGATGAACTCGCGGCGCGGCTCGACCTGCGTCGCCCATCAGCACCGTGAACATCTGGTCGGCGCCGACCGCGTCGTCCATCGTGACCTGGAGGAGCGTCCGCGTCTCCGGCGTTCATGGTGGTGTCCGCAGAGCTGCTCCGCGATTCATCTCGCCCAGGCCCTTGTATCGCTGGAATGCCGCGCCGCCTCGCGGCCGAGCGCGAACACGCAGGTCCACGAGCGCGTCGCCAGTGGCGGCCGTCTGCTCGGTCCGCCCGTCGACGATCAGTCGTCGGGCCCTTGGCGGCCAGCGCGAGCTCGATCTGCGCACAGACTCGCCGAGGCTCGCGTAGTCGGGCGACTTGAAGAGATCGGTGCTGAACGAGCGCGCCGGGCTGCCTCGCCGATCGTCACGGTGTGCCCCCGTTGGCCTCGCCGCGCCTCGGACGCTGATGTCGTATCCGTCGAGCTCGCCGCCGGCGCGCCACGATGGCGCGCGGCGATCTCCGGCGTAGGCCGATCCCGCGCTAGTCGTGCCGCGGAAGCTTCCGATCGCAGCGAGCTCGCCTCAGCCACCGGCGCCGGCACGCCCGCGCCTGGTGAACTGTCGCGAACAGCGCCGCGAACCTCCGACGACCGCGCGCACGAGCTCGCGGAGCGCTCGCCGGTGACGGGCGTCTTGTCGTTCCCGGCACCTTCACGCCCGCGTCCTCGGCGCCACGCCGTGCCAGGGAAGAAGTCCTGTCGAGCTCGCGCTCGGACATCAGGTACTTCTCGACCTTGCCCTTCTTCACCTTGAACAGCGGCGGCTGGGCGATGAAGAGATGGCCCGCCTCGATCACCGACACCATGTGACGGAAGAAGAAGGTCAGGAGCAGGGTCCGGATGTGGGCGCCGTCCACGTCGGCGTCGGTCATGAGGATGATCTTGTGGTAGCGGAGCTTCGAGACGTCGAACTCCTCCGGGCCGATGCCGGTGCCGAGCGCCGAGATGAGCAGCCGGATTTCATTGTGGGACAGGACCTTGTCGTAGCGCGCCTTCTCGGCGTTGATGATCTTGCCGCGGAGCGGCAGCACCGCCTGCGTGCGGCGGTCGCGCCCTTCCTTCGCCGAGCCGCCGGCCGAGTCGCCCTCGACCAGGAACAGCTCGCGGTACTGCGGATCGCGCTCGGAGCACTCGGCGAGCTTGCGCGGCCAGGCCCTCGTCGTCGATGCCCTTCTTGCGGGTCAGCTCGCGCGCCTTGCGGGCGGCCTCGCGCGCCTGGGCGGCCCGCACGCACTTGTCGGCGATCTTCCGCGCGGTGGTCGGATCCTCCTCGAAGGCCTCGGCGAGCTTGTCGTTGACGACCTGCTGGACCAGGCCCTTGATGTCGCTGTTGCCGAGCTTGGCCTTGGTCTGCCCCTCGAACTGCGGCTCCGGCAGGCGCACCGAGACGACCGCGGTGAGGCCTTCCCGGACGTCGTCGCCGGTGACGCCGCCCTTGAAGCTCTTGAGGAACCCGTTGGCCTGCGCGTAGGTCGACGAGCGTGCTGGTCAGCGCCGCCCGGAAGCCGGTGAGGTGCGTACCGCCCTCGCGCGTGTTGATGTTGTTCGCGAACGAGAAGACGCTCTCCTGGTAGCCGTCGTTGTACTGGCAGCGCCACCTCGACCTCGATGTCGCCCTTCTTGCCCTCGAAGTACAGCACCTTCGGGTGCAGCGGGGTCTTGTTCTGGTTCAGATGCTTGATGAACTCGATGATCCCGCCCTTGTAGAGGAACGTGTGGCTCCGCGTCGTCGCGCTCGTCCTCGATGACGATCTTGAGGCCCCGGTTCAGGAACGCGAGCTCGCGCAGCCGATTGCTGCAGCGTGTCGAAGGAGAAGGTCGTCTTCCTCGAAGATCGTCGGCGTCCGGCTTGAACCGGATGATCGTGCCGGTCTTCTTGGTCGTGCCCGGTCGCCGCGAGCGGGCCGGTGGGGACGCCGCTGCTCGTAGCGCTGGGTCCACTCCTTCCCGTCGCGGCGGATCTCGACCTCGAGCCACTCGCTGAGCGCGTTCACGACCGAGATGCCGACGCCGTGCAGACCGCCCGACACCTTGTAGGCGGAGTGCTCGAACTTGCCGCCCGCGTGCAGCACCGTCAGCACGACCTCGGCCGCCGACTTCCCGCTCTCCTTGTGGATGTCGACCGGAATGCCGCGGCCGTTGTCGCCGACGGAGCACGAGCCGTCGGAGTGCAGGATGACCTTGATGCTGTCGCAGTAGCCGGCGAGCGCCTCGTCGACCGAGTTGTCGACCGCCTCGTACACGAGGTGGTGCAGACCGTACGCGCCCGTGTCGCCGATGTACATCGCGGGGCGCTTGCGGACCGCCTCGAGCCCCTCGAGGACCTTGATGTCGCTCGCCGTGTACGTCTCGCCGCTCATGCGGAGGCGAGGCTCCCACCGTTGACGTGAAACATCGCCGCCCCATCCACGGTCGAGGGCATCGGGCGTCGTCAGAAACACCTGCTCAGCGGACCTGAATCTCGTTGCAGGACATGCCCTCGCACGACCGGGTCCAGCTCCGAGAGCGCGTCGTCCAGCAGAAGGATCGGCGCGGTGCCCGCCGCGTCGGTCACCGGCAGGATCTCGGCGAGACGCAGTGCCAGCGCAGTGAGTCGCTGCTGGCCGCGAGATCCGAACGCGCGCGCGTCGACACCATCGATCTCGATCGCCAGATCGTCGCGGTGTGGACCCACCAGCGTCTGCCCTCGACGAATCTCGTCGCGCTGGCTCCGCTCGAGCGCCGCCAGGAGCGCCGCGGGCTCAGCCGCTTCACCGAGCGACGTCCGGTAGCGGATCTCGACCTTGGATCGCGCGCCCGACAGCGCGGCATACACGCGGGCGAGCTCGGTCTGCAGCGCCGCGACCGCCTTCCGACGCCGGCCGAGCAGATCCATGCCGACCGTCGCGAACTGCTCGTTCCACGGCCCGAGACGCGTCGCCAGACTCGCATCGACCGGGCGCTGCTGCAGGAGCCGGTTCCGGCGCGCAAGAATCTGACGAAAGCGAATGAGCGTCGGCACGTGATTCGCGTAGAGCCGCGCCGCGAACCCATCGATGAAGTTCCGGCGGGCCGCCGGCCCACCGTTCACGATCTCGAGATCCTGCCACCCGAACGCGATCAGCCCGCGCCCATTCCGGCGCCGACTCGCCCGTGGTCTGCCACGTCCCGTCTCTCGAGCCGGCTCAGACCTCGTCGGACGGTACGCCGCGTTTCGCCTCGGATGAGGTCACCCGAAATCGTCGCGGCCTCGGATCCCCAGCGGGCCAGTTCGGCGGCCCGAGCGGTGCGAAATGACCGCCCGGTGACCACAAAACCGAGGGCCTCCAGCAGGTTGGTTTTGCCCTGGGCGTTAGGCCCAGTGATGACGTTCAGATGGGGTGCTGGCGACCACGAAAGGGCGCGATAATTTCGAAATTCCAGTAACTGAACGCACCCTATCTGCAATGCCGTAAGCCTCTGTTTTTAAAGGATAAAACAAAGTCTAAATCCGCATGGGCATTATAACACAGCAGTAACCTTCGCCCTCGACGCTTTTAATGACACCGGGACTTTGCGCATCCTTAATTTCGAGCACCACCTGGTCCTTTCCAGGGCCGCCATGGCCTCGAGCAGATAGCGGGAATTGAAGCCGATCACCATCTCCTCGCCGGCATACTCGACGTCGAGGATTTCCTCGGCTTCACCGAGCTCCTGGCTGGACGCGCTGACCTTCAAGGACGCCGGACTGAGCGCCAGCTTCACCGGCTTGTTACGCTCCTCGGCCATCACCGAGACGCGACGAAGCGCCGCCGAGAGCCCGCCACGAGCCGTCGTGAGCCGACTCGGGATGGGCCTTCGGGATCACCGCTTCGTAATTCGGGAACTGGCCCTCGATCAGTCGAGCCGTCATCACGAAATTCGGCATCTGGAGCACGAACTGATTCTCCGTGATCGCGATCTGGACCTCTTCGCCCGCGCCGATGACCCGCATGATCTCCGTGACCGCCTTGCGCGGAACGATGCCGGTCGCGCTCGCGACGCCCTGACCGAGGCTCCGCATGGAAAGCGCGAGCCGATGTCCGTCGGTCGCGACCATCCGCACGTCTTTTCCTTGAAACGCGAACAAGACACCGTTGAGCGCGTAGCGCGTCTCGTCGTGCGAAACCGCGAAGCTCGTCTGAGTGAGCATTTCCGCGGAGAATCTTCGTCTCGATGCTGACCCAGGACTGAGGCGACGCCGGCACCACCGGCGGAAAATCGTCGGGCGCCAGGCCGACCATCCGATAGGTCGCGCCGCCACAACGCAGACTCACCGTGACGTTGTCCGAAACCTTGAGCGTCACCGCCGCCGCCGGCAGCTCCTTCACGATCTCGGCAAGCTTTCGGGCCGATACCGTGATCGCGCCCTTGGCGCCGACCTTCGCCGGCACCGAGACGCGCGCGCCGACCTCGAGGTCCGTCGCGGTCAGGCGCACGCTGTCGCCGGCGGCCTCGAGCAAGACGTTCGCGAGAATCGGGAGCGTCTGCCGTGGCTCGACGATGTTCTGAACCATCTGGAGGCCTTTGAGGAACGCGTCACGCTCAATCACTACTTCCATGAGGTTCTCCAGTGTTGTTTTGAAGAAGAGAGAAACAACTTCGTAGCCGTAGTCATCGTCAAGCGGTGTGGACAGCGAGAATCAGCCGAGAAGCGCTGACGGCGCCGTGAGTTCAGCGACGCCGACGCCGGGGATAAGCGTGTGGAGATCGTGGCGGGCGCTGTGGATCACAGGTTGACGCTCTGGACAAGTCCATCGATCGTCTTGCGGAGTTTGGGATCATCCTGCAAGAGAGTCTGGATCTTGTCCACCGCGTGCAAGACCGTCGTGTGATCCTTGCCGCCGAACGCGCGGCCGATCTCGGAGAGAGACGAGTGCGTCATCTGGCGGGAGAGGTACATCGCGACCTGACGCGGAAAGGCGATCGCCTTGGTCCGGTTCTTGGCCTTGAGATCCGACATCTTGAGGCCGAAGAAGTCGCAGACTCGCCGCTGGATCTGATCGATCGTGATGATCTTTCTCGTCCTCGCCCCAGAGCTCGCCGAGGACTTCCTGGGCCAGGTCGACCGTCATCTCGCGGGCGGTGAGCGCGCAGAACGCGATCATGCGCGTGAGTGAGCCCTCGAGCTCGCGGATGTTGGACTTGATCCGGCTCGCGATCAGGTAGGCGACGTCGTCGCCGAGGCGGACGCGCTCGAGCGCGGCCTTCTTCTTGATGATCGCCACGCGCGTCTCGAAATCCGGCGGCTGGATGTCGGCGATCAGACCCCACTCGAACCGCGAGCGCAGCCGCTCTTCGATCTCCGGGATGTCCTTGGGCGAAGAGTCGCTCGAGACGATGATCTGCTTGCGCGACTCGTAGAGATCGTTGAACGTGTGGAAGAACTCCTCCTGCGTGCGCTCCTTGCCGGAGATGAACTGGATGTCGTCGATGAGCAGGAGGTCGATCGTGCGGTAGCGCGCCCGGAACTCGGCGGTCCGATCGTAGCGAATCGCGTTGATGAGCTCGTTCGTGAAGCGCTCCGACGAGAGATACGCCACCGACATGCCCGGGAAGAGACGCACGCACTGGTGCCCGACCGCGTGCAAGCAGGTGCGTCTTGCCGAGGCCGACGCCGCCGTAGATGAAGAGCGGGTTGTACGCACGTGACGGCAGCTCGGCGACCGCCTGGCAGGCGGCCTGCGCGAACTGGTTGGACGAGCCCACCACGAACGCGTCGAACGTGTACCGCGGATTCAGACCCTCGACGGTGCCACCGCCCGGCGCGCGCTCCAGACGCGGAGGCGCGGCCGGCTCGGCGGGAACGGCCTCATCGACGATCAGCGTGATCCGGGGATGGCCGCCGAGCACCTCGCGCGCGGCCTGATGGAGCGCGTCGAGGTAGTTCTGGGCCAGCCAGTCGCGCGAGAACTTGTTCGGCGCGCCGATCCGAAGGTGGTCACCCTCGACCGCCACGAGGCGGCACGGGCGGATCCAGTTGTCGAGGACCGGCGTGGGGAGCGTCCGAGCCAGGGATTCGATGAGTCGAGTCCAAAGGTCTTCCAACACGGGAGTCGCCCTCACTTACTCACAGAGTTATCCACAAGTGTGGATAGCTCGGGGCATCTTGTACGGCCGGAGTATTGCGCCGCCAGGCGCGCACATCAGGACAAAACTCCTCGCGCCGATCCGTCGCACGATTGGATGGCGGACTCTAGCATGAGGCGTGAATCGCGTCGCAAGAGCCTTCACGAGTCGACAGCGAGTTGACTCGCCTCGGAGCGATGTCTACACTTGGTCGATTCAACGATCTCGGAGGAATACGGCTCATGAAGCGGACGTTTCAACCAAACGTGCGGCGACGGAAGAAGACTCACGGCTTCCGCGAGCGGATGAAGACCAAAGGCGGGCGGAAGGTTCTCAAGCGTCGGCGCGCGAAGGGGCGGAAACGGCTGACCGTCTGACCGGCCGATTTCCTCGGCGCGAACGGTTGACCACGCAGCGCTGATTTTCAGGCGCTCTTCCAGCGAGGGCAAGCGAATTGATCGGCCGTCCATGATCGTACTCTGGCGAGCGACGGACGAGCCGCGACGCGCGGGATTCGCCGTGAGTCGGCAGGTCCGCGGCGCCGTCCAGCGAAACCGAGCGCGCGCGTCGCCTGCGCGAGGCCTACCGTGCGATTCGGAACGCCGCGCCCACGCACACGGCGCTCGTGATCATCGGCCGCCCCGGCCGCGCTTCGGCAGCCGTTCACGGTGCTGGCCGACGAGCTGCAGGGCGCGCTGAGCGCCATTCCTGGTCCCCGAGCGTGAGCATCGCGACACGATCTCGCGGTCGGATCGCTGCGAGCGTACCAGTGCGCTCGTGTCGCCGTTCCTGCCGAGCGCATGTCGGTTCGCGCCGACCTGCTCCGAGTACGCGCGGCTTGCGCTCGTGGAACACGGCCTGCGTGCGCGGCGCCGCCCTCGCGGCATGGCGCGTCGCGCGTTGCCATCCATTCCATCCCGGGGATTTGACCCGCCGCCGGCTCGAGCGAGGCGGGCCTGACGATGGAAAAGCGCGCGATTCTCGCGGCAGTGCTCATGGCGGCGGTCTTCATCGTTTATCAGATGTTCTTTTCCCCGAGACGCCGCGCCTCCGGCGAAGCCCAGCCAGCTCAGACCGCGAGCCAGCCGCCCACGCGCCCCGGCCCCACCGGCACCTGCGCCGCCGACGGCGGCAGCTCACCGCGCCGCAGCGCGAGCGTCTCAGGCGGCGCGTCCGCCGCAACGGCTCGTCACGGTGGAATCGCCGCTGTATCGCGACGTGGTCAGCAGCGAGGGCGGCAAGCTGCAAGAGCTGGTGCTCCGGTATCGCAGCGAGAAGCCGATGGTCATCGTCGGCGACCTCGGTCCGGGTGGGCTCCAGCTGGCGCCTGACGAGAACGGTCCCGGCGAAGTCGTGCCGATGAGCTTCGACAAGGATGTCGCTGGTCCTGACGGACAAGCTCGCCGAGCTCGTGCTGACGGGCGAAGCCAATGGCCTCAGGATTCGCCAGACGCTCAGGTTCCAGCCGGATGGGTATGCCATCGACGCGTTCGTGCGAGTCGAGAATCCCGGCGCCGCGCCGCGGACGGTCACGCTCAGCCTGCCTTGGCTGACCCGGCAGACCTGGCGTGGAACACCGGAGAAATTCCAGGGGCAGCACCCGACCGAGATCGTGTGGTCGACCCACGGATCAGTGAATAGAATCGATGACTTAACAGCTGCTCACAGCGTCGCGTCCGACGGCGATTGGGTGGCCCTCGACAGCGTGTGGTATCTGGCGTCTCTCGTCCCCAAGAGCCCTGGGTTCAAGATCGTTCGCGGCGACCGACGGCAAGGTCCCCGACGCGAAGAACGGCGATAACGCGCCCGCGGGCCGCGTGACCATCGCGGTGAAGGCCACGCCCACGATCGCACCCGGCCAGGCGTGGGAAGGCACGCGTCGTTCTGTACGCCGGTCCGAAGGAGTACGACCGCCTGAAGGCGCTCGGGCTGCAGGACACGATCAACTTCGGCGGCTTTCCCGTACCCCGTAAGTACGGCGGCCTGCCGATGGAATGGCTCGGCGTGCCGATCCTGTTACTGCTGAACTGGACGTTCAAGCACGTCGGCAACTACGGCATCGCGATCATCCTGCTCACGGTCGTGTCGAAGGTGCTGTTCTATCCGCTGACCGTCGAAGAGCATGCGGTCGATGAAGGCGATGCAGGCGCTGCAGCCTCAGGTGAACGCGCTCCGGAGCAAGTATCAGAAGGACCCGCAGTCGTTGCAGCGCGAGACGCTGGCGCTCTACAAGAAGCATCGCGTGAATCCGATGGGCGGCTGCCTGCCGATGATCGCGCAGGTCCCGATCTTCTACGCGCTGTACCTGGCGTTGTCGGTATCGGTCGAGCTGCAGGGCTCGCCGTTCCTGTGCTTCGGACACCTCTTCGGCTTCGATCTGTGGATCTGCGATCTGGCCGCGCACGATCCGATCTACGTGCTGCCGGTGCTCATGGGCATCACGATGTTCGTGCAGCAGAAGTTGACGCCGACGATGGGCGACCCGCGGCAGGCGAAGATGATGCTGTTCATGCCGGTCGTCTTCACCTTCATGTTCCTCAACCTGCCCTCGGGCCTGGTTCTCTACTGGACCGTGTCCAACGTGCTCCAGATCCTGCAGCAGAAGCTCATGGATCGACCCGCGCGCACCCGCGCAGCACGCGAGGCGAAAGACGCCGCGGGCCTGAGCCACCGCGCGCCGCCGACACGATCGTCGCGGTCGCGACGGCGATCGGCGAGAGCGCCATCGGGGTGATTCGCGTGAGCGGCCCGGACGCGATCGCGATCGTCGGTCCCCTGCTCCGGAGCGCCGTTCCGCTGGCGGCATTCCCTTCGCACGTCCTTCGCCGCGTCGGCATCGTCGACGCGAAGAGCTCAGAGCGCGTCGACGACGCGCTGTGCGCGGTGATGCTCGCGCCGCGTTCGTATACGGGCGAGGACGTCGTGGAGCTGTCGTGTCACGGCTCGCCGGCGTTGCTGCGACTGGTGACGCAATGGATCGTCGCCGGCGGCGCTCGGCTGGCGGCGCCCGGCGAGTTCACGCGCCGAGCGTTTCTGAACGGCCGTCTCGATCTCGCGCAGGCCGAGGCCGTGGCACTCATGATCGGCGCGCGTACCGATCGCGCCGTCGCGCTCGCGGCGCGCGCGCTCGCGGGCGGACTCGCCGATCAGGTGCGGAGCTGGCGAGACACTCTTGTCGAGATCATCGCCGGCCTCGAGGTGGTGCTCGACTTCCCTGACGAGCGTATCGGCCACGACCTCGAAGCGGCTCGCGCCACGATTGCCCGGCTCCAGACCGCGGTCGACCGCGCGGTAGCGGCCGCTCGTCATGGCCGAGTCGTGCACGACGGGATCACGGTCGCCCTCATCGGTCCACCGAACGCCGGCAAGTCGAGCTTGCTGAACGCGCTGCTCGGCCGCGATCGCGCGATCGTGTCCGCGGCGCCAGGCACGACGCGCGACGTGGTGGACGCAACGATGGTGGTCGGCGGCGTGCCCGTGCGGCTTCTCGACACGGCAGGGCTCGCCGTTCCCCACGATCCGATCGAAGCCGAAGGCATGCGGCGAAGCCGCCTGGCGATCGATGAGAGCGATCTCCTCCTGGTCGTGATGGACACGAGCATGCCCCGGACCGACGCGTCCTGGAAGAGACGGCGGACCGCGCGCGCGTCCTCGTGCTCGCGAAGAGCGATCTCCCCTGTCACCCAGATGGCGCGTCCCTGCCCGACGCGGTGAACGCCTCGACGGTCAGCGACGGCGGGATCGACTTGCTGCTCGAGCGCCTCGCGCAAGAGGTCGAGCATCGAGCCGCCGCGGCCGGAGACGAAGGCGGCATCGTGACGTCGCTGCGCCAGCTCGAGCTGCTTCAGGCGTTTGCCAGCTCCCTCGCCTCGAGTGTGGCCGCGCTGGCGGAGGCGCCCCTCGAAGCGGCGCTAGTCGATCTGAAGCTTGCCCTTGGTCTCACCGGCGAAATACTCGGGTGTCGAGGTGGGCGACGCGGTTCTCGACCGCATTTTCTCGACCTTCTGCCTCGGCAAGTGACGCCGCTGGAGGCCCTGTCCAATGGGGCCGCGGCGATCCTGAAGCGACCGCTTTCCGCTCGCGAGCGCGACGACTTTGGCAAATATCTGAGTCTATTATTGAAATGGCAGAAGGCCCATCGCCTGGTGGGCTCGTCCGACCCGATGTGGATCGTGGAACATCTCTTCCTGGACAGCCTGCTCTTCCTGAAGCTGCTCCCCTCTTCAGTTCGAAGCGCTGGGCAGACGTGGGCTCGGGCGCCGGTCTGCCGGGGCTGCCGATCAAGATCGTCAGGCGTGAGATCGACGTGGTCTTGATCGAGTCGCGTCGCCGCCGGGCAATGTTCCTCACCAGCGCCATTCGAGCGATGAAGCTCGGCGGGGCCCGTGTCGCAGAGGGCCGAGTCGAAAGCCTCGGCGAGGAGCTCAGGCGGGCGGCTCGATGCCGTGGTCATGCGCTGCGCCGGCGACGTCGAGGAGATGATTCCCGCCGCGGCGGTCCTGGTGTCCGAGTCCGGAGTCGTCGTTGCGTCGGGCCCGCCGAAGCCGAGACCTCTATCCATCGGAGAATGGGCCACCGTTCCCGGAGTCAGGCCGAGGCTCATCCCGTCGCTTCGCAGTCTACCGACCCCTGGGCTCGTAGCGGCCCCGGGATCGGCCACCGGGCGCATCCGCCGCCGGCGTTCCCGAGCCGCGCGCATTAACGGAAAGTTTGACTGGACACCGCAGACTGTGGAAAGTGTTGCGCGTGGAACACTGGCGAGAAGAGCAAAACACGTGTTGATTAGATAGTGTGCGTCGTGGAACACTCTAGCGGCGAAGGCACGGGCTGAAGATGGCTCGGACTCTCGCGATCGTGAACCAGAAGGGCGGCGTCGGGAAGACGACGACCGCCGTGAATCTGGCCGCAGGGCTCGCTCTAGCCGAGCGGCCGACGCTCATCGTCGATCTCGACCCGCAGGGAAACGCGACAACCGGGCTGGGCGTCCAGAAGAGCGGCCTCCATCCAACGGTCTATCACGTCCTTCTGGGTGGCGAAGCGGCCGAGAAGGCGATCCGCGACAACGGTCGTACCTGGGCTGAAGCTGCTTCCGGCCGACATCGATCTGGTCGGGGCCGAGATCGAGCTCGTCGGGGTCGAGAGGCGAGAGCACCGACTCAGGGACGTATTGGCGACGGTCTCTGCGGCCTACGACTACATCATCATCGATTGCCCGCCGTCGCTGGGGCTGCTGACCATCAACGCGCTCGTCGCGGCCGATCGGGTTCTAGTTCCGCTGCAGTGCGAGTTCTACGCGCTCGAGGGCCTCGCGCATCTACTCAAGAAGACCGTGAAGCTTGTCCGGGACAAGCTCAATCCCGGCCTGGACCTCTTGGGGATCTTGCTGACGATGTTCGATGGCCGCACGAGCCTCACGCTCCAGATCCGCGAAGAGGTCAATCGATACTTTCCTGGCCAGGTGTTCGACACGGTTATTCCGCGCAACGTCCGACTCACGGAAGCGCCCAGCCACGGTAGGCCGGTCATGCTTCACGACCTCAAGTCCAGTGGCTCTGCCGCATACCTCGAACTGACTCGGGAGGTGCTGAACCATGATTACTAAGCGAGGCCTCGGTCGTGGATTGGGCGCGCTGTTGGCCGCTGAGCCGGCGGAAGCGGAAGCGCTCGTCGACGTACCGATCGATCAGATCGAGGTGAACCCGTACCAGCCCAGGAAGGTGTTCGACTTCACGGCGCTGGACGAGCTGGCCGCATCCATCAAGTCGTCTGGAGTCATCCAGCCGATCATCGTCCGAAGAATCGGGGGAGTCTACCAGCTCATCGCCGGAGAGCGGCGGTGGCGTGCGGCGCGTCAGGCCGGGCCTCGAGCGGATTCCCGCGATCGTGCGCGAGGCCACTGACGCGCAGAGCATCGAGCTCGCACTCGTCGAGAACCTGCTGCGCGAGGATTTGAACCCGATCGAGGCGGCGCAGGCCTATCAGAAGCTTCTCGCGGAGTTCGCGTGGACGCAGGAAGAGCTCGCGCAGCGGATCGGGAAGGACCGCACGTCGATCGCGAACTGTCTCCGGCTGCTGAGACTGCCGGAGGAAATCCAGGCCGATCTGCGAAGCGGCCGCCTGACGATGGGCCACGCGCGCGCGCTGCTGGCATTGCCGACAGTTTCCGAGCAGCTCAGGCTGCGAGACGAGATCCTGACCCACGACTGGTCTGTCCGTACGACCGAGGATTCGATCCGCGCGAAGGAGTCGCTCGCCGAGGCCCGCGGGCTGGCGCCGCGGAAGGGCCGGCGGCGCTCCGTCGAGCTGGCGGCGCTCGAGGAGGCGCTCCAGCGCGGCCTGATGACGCGCGTGCGGATCATCGGCAACGAGCGAAAGGGTAAGATCGAGGTCAGCTACGCGACGCCCGACGAGCTCGAGCGGCTCGCCGAGATCTTCGGCGCGCGACACTAGATCGCGGCCGGCAAGCGCGAGACACGCACACGAGGTCGCAACCAGGCGCGAAATGGCAGATCGTATCGTCGTCGGCATGAGCGGAGGAGTCGACTCGTCGGTCGCCGCGGCCCTGCTGGTGGAGCAGGGGTGCGACGTCGTCGGCATCACCATGCGCGTCTGGCCGCGCCAGGAAGCGGACGAGCCGACGAAGCGGTTCGGAAGCTGCTGCGGCACCGAGGCGGTCGAGGACGCGCGCCAGGTCGCGCGCACGCTCGGTATTCCGCACTACCTCCTCAGCATGGACGATGAGTTTAACCAAAAGGTGATCGACCAGTTCGTCGATTCATACGGCAAGGGCAGACTCCGATTCCGTGCTTGTCGTGCAACAGCAACCTAAAGTTCGGCTCGCTGCTCGGCGCGCGCGCGCGTGGGACGCCGCGGCCGTCGCCACCGGGCACTACGCGCGGGTCGAGCGCGATCGCGGTCACGGGACGCCATCTGCTCCTGCGGCCCAGGATCTGCGGAAGGACCAGACCGATTTTCTCTGGCCCCTCACGCAGGCGCAGCTCGGCGCGGCGCGGTTTCCGATCGGCGAGCTCACGAAGGACGAGGTACGAGCCCGCGCGCGGCGCCTGGCGCTGGTCACCGCCGACAAGCCGGAGAGCCAGGACATCTGCTTCGTCCCCGACGACGACTATCGCGGCTTCCTGCGGCGCCGTGCCCCCGAGGTGTTTCGGCCCGGCGCGGTCGTCGATCGGCTCGGCACGACGCTCGGCGCCACGGCGGTATCGCGGGGTTCACCGTCGGCCAGAAGCGCGGGCTCGGGCTGGCGGCCGGCCGGCCGCTCTACGTGATCGACCTCGATCCCGAGCGCAACACGGTCACGGTCGGCGGCGCGGCCGAGCTCGAGCGCGACCGGCTCGTGGCGACCGCGGTCAATTTCATCGCGTGCGCGCCGCCGACCTCTCCGCTGCGCGTCGCGGCAAAGATCCGCCACAGCCACCAGCCGGCGCCGGCCACCGTGCGTGCGCTGGAAGGCGACGCCGCGGAGGTCGTCTTCGACACCCCGCAGCGCGCCGTGAGCCCCGGCCAGTCGGTGGTCTTTTACGACGGCGACGTCGTGGTCGGGGGGGGTCATTTCGCGCTCGTGAGGCCGCGCGCGGCGATTGACACCGAGCGGAATTGCGTGATAGTTTTCACAAACCTTCGTCGGGCATCTCGAGATCGAGGAGACCTCCGAATGCATCAGCGTGTACGGGAATGGATCGGCACCGTCGCGCGTATCGTCGTCCTGCTGGTGTTGCTGGCGCCGGGCATCGCGCTGGCGGCGAGCGAGGGCGGGCACGAGGCGGCGGCCTCATCAGCCTCGACAAGTCGCTGATCATCCAGTTCCTGAACTTCATCATCCTGCTGCTGATCCTGCAGCGGCTGCTCTACAAGCCGTTCCTCGCGAAGATGGCCGAGCGCACGCAGGCGATCCAGAAGTCGCTCGACGAGGCGCAGGCGGCGCGCGCCGAGGCCGCGCGCCAGCAGGAGGAGAACGAGACGCGGCTCCGCGCGTCGCTTGCCGAGGCGGCGGCCATCCGCGCGCAGGCCCTGAAGGACGCGGCGGACGAGCAGAAGCGGCTGGTCGACGCCGCGCGCGCTGAATCGCAGCGCCTCGTCGAGACCGCGAAGGCGCAGATGGACGCGGACGTGCGCGCGCGCGCGTGACGAGCTGCGGCGCGAGGTCGCCGACCTGGCGACGGCGGTCGCCGAGAAGCTCATGCGCCGCAGCCTGCGCGACGAGGATCACCGGCGGATCGTCGCGGACGCGATCTCCAAGGTCGGCAACTAGGTGAAGGCCTCGCCCGGCGTCGCCCGCTCCTACGGGAAGGCGCTCTTCGAGCTCGCCCGCGAGCGCAACCAGGTGGACGTCATCGCGCGCGAGCTCGACGCGGTCGCGACCCAGCTCGCCGGCGAGCCCGGGCTGCACGCGTTCTTCGCGCGCCCGTGGGTCACGTCGGCGGCCAAGCGCGGGGTCGCGATCGAGATCGCGAGCCGGCTCCAGGTCTCGAAGCTCACCCAGGATTTTCTCGCGCTGGTGGCCGCGCAGGGCGAGCCGACCACCTGGAGGCGATCGTCGACCGCCTTCCGTGAGCTCCACGACCAAGCCGAGAACCGCGTCCGCGCTCGCGTGCGGAGCGCGGTGCCGCTCAACGACGCCGAGCGCTCGGCGCTGACGGGAAAGCTGAGCCGCGCGCTGGGCGGCAAACACGTGGTGCTCGAGGAAGTCGCCGACCGAGAGCTGCTCGGCGGCTTCGTGGCCGAAGTGGGCAGCCTGCTCGTCGACGGAAGCCTGGACGGACAGCTGGCGCGAATGCATCGACGCCTCGCGCAGGGGTAGGGGACAGGAGAGAGCGATGATCAAGGCCGGAGAGATCAGCGAAATCATCAAGCGCCAGCTGGCGGGCTACGAGGCGGAGGTCGACCTGCAGGAGGTCGGCCGCGTCATCGAGGTCGGCGACGGCATCGCGCGCGTGCACGGGCTCGAGAAGGCGATGGCGGGCGAGCTGCTCACGTTCCCGGGCGACGTCGTCGGGATGGTCTTGAACCTGGAGCAGGACCAGGTCGGCGCGGTGCTCCTGGGCGACGACAAGCTCATCAAGGAAGGCGACATCGTCAAGCGCACCAACCGCATCGCGGAGGTGCCGGTCGGCGAGGCGCTGGTCGGGCGCGTCGTGAACGCGCTCGGTCAGCCGGTGGACGGCAAGGGCGCGATCGCCACCAGGAGTTCCGGCCGATCGAGCGCTACGCGCCGGGCGTGGTCGATCGCCGCTCGGTGAAGGAGCCGCTCCAGACCGGGCTCAAGGCCATCGACGCCATGATCCCGATCGGGCGCGGCCAGCGCGAGCTGATCATCGGCGACCGGGGCACCGGCAAGACCGCCGATCGGCGTCGACACGATCATCAACCAGAAGGGCCAGGACGTCTTCTGCTTCTACGTCGCGATCGGCCAGAAGCTCTCCACGATCGCGCAGGTCGTGAAGGTGCTGGAAGACGCCGGCGCGATGAAGTTCACGACGGTCGTCGTGGCCTCGGCCTCGGAGCCGGCGCCGCTGCAGTACATCGCGCCGTACACCGGCGTCACGATGGGCGAGTACTTCCGCGACTCCAAACGCCACGCGCTCTGCATCTACGACGACCTCTCGAAGCACGCGACCGCGTATCGCCAGCTCTCGCTCCTGCTCCGGCGCCCGCCGGGTCGCGAGGCGTATCCGGGCGACGTCTTCTATCTCCACTCGCGTCTGCTGGAGCGCGCGGCGAAGCTCAACGACGACCTCGGCGGAGGCTCGCTCACGGCGCTGCCGATCATCGAGACGCAGCTCGGCGACGTGTCGGCGTACATCCCGACCAACGTCATCTCGATCACGGACGGGCAGATTTACCTGGAGTCCGACCTGTTCTACGGCGGTATCCGGCCGGCCGTGAACGTCGGCCTGTCGGTCTCGCGAGTGGGCGGCTCCGCGCAGGTGCGGGCCATGCGCCAGGTCGCCGGCAAGCTGCGGCTCGACCTCGCGCAGTACCGCGAGCTCGCCGCGTTCGCCCAGTTCGGCTCCGACCTCGACCGCGCGACGCAGGCGCAGCTGGCCCGCGGTCAGCGGATGGTCGAGCTCTTGAAGCAGGGGCAGTATCAGCCGCTGCCGGTCGAGAAGCAGATCGTGATCATCTTCGCGGGCACGCAGGGCATGCTCGACGAGCTGCCGGTCGACGCCATACGTGAGTTCGAGCCCTTCCTCTATAGCTATCTCGAGCGGCGCGCCCGCAGCTCCTCACGGACATCCGCGAGAAGAAGGAGATCTCGGACGCGCTGCGCGAAACCATCGCGAAGGCGATCACCGACGCGCGAACGGAGTTCGTCGCCGCCAAGGGCATCAAGGCGGCCTAGAGTCCGGCCCGATGGCGACCCTTCGCGACATCCAGCGGCGGATCCGCTCCGTCCAGTCCACGCAGAAGATCACCCGCGCGATGAAGCTCGTCGCGGCGGCGAAGCTGCGCCGGGCGCAGGAGCGGATCCTCGCGGCGCGCCCCTATGCGGCCAAGATGGGCGAGCTGCTCGGCAATCTGGTCACCGCGGCGTCGGGCAGCGACGGCGCGCAGCATCCGCTGCTCGAGCAGCGGGAGGGGCCGCGCCGCCAGATCGTGATCATCACGGCCGACAAGGGCCTGGCCGGCGCCTTCAACTCCAACGTCATCCGCCGCGCGCTCGATCTGATCAGACAATCCAATACGACCGAGGTCACGCTGGTCGTGGTCGGCCGCAAGGCGCGTGATTTCTACCGCCGCCGGCCGTGGACGATCAAGCGCGACATGATCGCCTTCTGGGACCGGCTGGCCTACTCCCACGCGAGCCGAGCTCGCCGACTACTTCATGCAGCAGTATCTCGACGGCGAGGTCGACGAGGTGTACCTCGTCTACAACGAGTTCCGATCCGTTGCCGTCCAGCGTCCGGTCCGCGAGCAGCTCCTGCCGATTCCGCGCAAGGCCGAGGGCGAATCGGCCGCGGAGGCGGTCGACTACCTCTACGAGCCGAATCCGAAGGCGATTCTCGACGAGCTGCTGCCGCGGCACGTGCGGACCCAGGTCTTCCGCGCCCTCATGGAATCGCTGGCCGGGGAGTACGGCGCGCGCATGACGGCGATGGAGGCCGCGACCAAGAACGCGAAAGAGATGATCGACGTCCTGACGATCCAGTACAACAAGGCGCGCCAGGAGAAGATCACCAAGGAGCTGCTCGACATCGTCGGCGGCGCCGAGGCCCTCAAGCAAGGAGCGGAGGCATGAGCACCGGGAAAATCGTTCAGGTCATCGGGCCGGTCGTCGACGTGGAGTTCGAGCCGGGTCGGCTGCCGTCCATCTACAACGCGCTCCTGGTCGAGGGCGTCGAGAACAAGGACGTCTTCGCGTATTCGCAGAAGCTCACCCTGGAAGTCGCGCAGCACCTGGGCGAGAGCCAGGTGCGCACGATCGCCATGGCCGCGACCGACGGGCTCCGCCGCGGGATGACCGTGAGCGATACCGGCGCGCCGATCACGATCCCCGTCGGGCCGGAGACGCTCGGCCGGATCATGAATGTCGTCGGCGAGCCCGTGGACAAGGGCCCGGCGATCAACGCGAAGAAGATGTACCCCATCCACCGCGCCGGCCCCGCCGTACGAGGACCAGTCGACGAAGGTCGAGATGTTCGAGACGGGGATCAAGGTCATCGACTTGCTCGAGCCGTACACGAAGGGCGGCAAGACGGGGCTCTTCGGCGGTGCCGGCGTCGGCAAGACCGTGCTCATCCAGGAGCTCATCAACAACATCGCCAAGCAGCACGGTGGTATCTCGGTGTTCGCCGGTGTGGGCGAGCGCACGCGTGAGGGCAACGACCTCTATCACGAGATGAAGGAATCGGGCGTCATCGAGAAGACCGCGCTGATCTTCGGCCAGATGACCGAGCCGCCCGGGTCGCGGCTGCGCGTGGGACTCACCGGCCTCACCGCCGCCGAGTACTTCCGCGACGAGGAAGGCAAGGACGTGCTGTTGTTCATCGACAACATCTTCCGGTTCACCCAGGCCGGGTCCGAGGTTTCCGCGTTGCTCGGCCGGATGCCGTCGGCGGTCGGTTATCAGCCGACCCTGGGCACCGAGATGGGCCAGCTGCAGGAGCGAATCACCTCCACGAAGAAGGGCTCGGTCACGTCGGTGCAGGCGATCTACGTGCCGGCGGACGACATCACCGACCCGGCGCCCGCGACCGCCTTCGCGCATCTGGACGCCACCACCGTGCTCTCGCGCCCGCTCACCGAGCTCGGAATCTACCCGGCGGTCGATCCGCTGTCCTCCACGTCGCGGATCCTCGATCCCAACATCCTCGGCGCTGAGCACTACCGCACGGCGCGCGACGTGCAGCTCATTCTTCAGCGCTACAAGGATCTACAAGACATCATCGCGATCCTCGGCATGGAAGAGCTCTCGGACGAGGACAAGCTCGCCGTCGCCCGCGCCCGGAAGATCCAGCGATTCCTGTCCCAGCCGTTCTCCGTCGCAGAGCAGTTCACCGGCCAGCCCGGGCGATACGTCAAGCTCGCCGACACCGTCAAGAGCTTCCGCGAAGTCGTCGACGGCAAGCACGACGAGCTACCCGAGCAGGCGTTCTACATGGTCGGCGACGTCGGCGAGGCCGTGGAGAAGGCCAAGAAGCTCGCGGCGAGCGGCTAGCAGTGGCCGACCGGATCACGCTCGAGATCGCCACGCCGACACGCCTGGTCGTGGCCGAGACGGTCGACGAGATCGTCATCCCCGGCAGCCAGGGCTACTTCGGCGTGCTGCCGGGCCACGCGGCCTTCCTGACGACCCTCGGAATCGGCGAGCTCATGTACCGGATCGGGCGCGACGAGCACTATCTGGCGGTCTCGGGCGGCTTCGCCGAGGTGCGCAACGACAAGGTGATCGTGCTCGCTGATACCGCCGAGCGCCCCGAAGAGATCGATCGTACGCGCGCCGAGCGCGCCCGCGAGCGCGCCGAGCGCCGGCTCGCCGGCCGCGTCGAGGAAGAAGTCGACTACCAGCGGGCGCTCGCGGCGCTGGCCCGCGCGCTGGCGCGACTCCTGACCGCCGGCCGCAGCCGCTAGAGATCCGTTCGCCGCGCTCCGCCGTAGGACAGTAGAATTCGCACCACCAATGTGACCACTCCCCGAGAGGAGATCCTATGCAGAACAAAATATCCGTCGTCTTGGCCATGATCACACCGATCGTCGCCCTGGCCGTGGTTCCGAGCAGCGCCGGCCCCGAGAAGATCGCGTTCCCGGCGAACTACAAGGATCACGTGCTCTACGCCACGGTCGACCGCTACGACAACAAGCAGTATCGCGAGCTCTACGGCACCCCGGACGCCGTCAAGGCGGCCCGTGAAGGAAGCCGATTCCGAGCGGCACGGTGCTGACCCTGGTCCAGTACAAGGCGCAGGTCGACGGTGCCGGCAACCCGACCAAGGACGCCAACGGCCGATTCGTCGAAAGGCGACCTCGTCGGGATCACCGTGATGGAGAAGCGGACGGGCTGGGGCACGGAGTACCCGGACGGATATCCGGAACGGCGACTGGGAGTACTCGGCGTTCACGCCAGATCAGAAGTTCAACGACAAGGCGAATCTACAAGGCGTGCTTCCAGTGCCACAAGCCCCACGCCAAGCAGGATTTCGTGATCTCGCTGGCCAGGCTCGCCGGGCAGGCGCCGGGTGGGTCCGTCGCGATGAAGACGAGCCCCAATGACGTTGGCATCGCGGGGTTCGCGTTCGGGCCGACCAAGCTGACGATCGAGCCCGGGCAGTCCGTGACGTGGACCAACGGTGACGACTCGCCGCACCAGATCACGCTGGCGCAGAGCCAGCAGCGGTCCGCGGTGCTCCTCAAGGGCCAGAGTCACACCCAGGCGTTCGCCGCGCCGGGCGTGTATGAGTACAGCTGTGGCCTGCACCCGAACATGAAGGGCACCGTCGACGTGAAGTAGTTCGCTCGGCTGCCCAGCGGCGTGGGCGCGGCGCCCGCCCCGCTGGGCGGCCGCGGATCTCTGTGGCTAGGAACTCCGCGGCGGTGCGTGTGATTCGCGCTGGCATCGCGCTTGCGCTTAGAGATCGTCATGCTAACGGTCCTGATCGCCGACGACGAGCCGTACGTGGTCGACCTCATCCGCCTCACGCTCGAAGACGAGCGCATTTCCGTCATCGATGCCTACGATGGCGAGACGGCGCTCGCTCACGCCGAGGCGATGCGGCCGGAGCTGATCTTCCTCGACGTCCAGCTGCCCGACATCAGCGGGCTCGAGGTGTGCGCGCGACTGCGGAGCGATCCCCGGTTCGCCGAGACCAAGATCGTGATGCTGACCGCGGCGGCCCAGGAGTCCGACGTCGCGCGGGGGCTCGCGGCCGGGGCCAATCACTATCTGACCAAGCCGTTCTCTCCGGTGCGCCTGCTCTCGCTCGTCGAGAGCGTGGTGCCGCATGCGGCCCGTATGGCAACACGAGGTAGGCGCGGCGCCGGGCGACGACCTCACCGTCGCCTATCGCCGCCTCAACGCCGCGTACCAGCAGACGCTGCGGTACGCCGAGGACGTGCGGCGGCTCTACCAGCAAGTGCAGCGCGCGATCTATCAGTCGCTGCTCGGCCTGGCCAACGCGCTGGAAGCGAAGGACGCGTACACGCGGGGCCACTCCGAGCGGGTCGGCGCGTGGAGCCGCGGCGTCGCGTCGGCGCTCGGGCTGCCGCCCGGCGAGGTCGACATGATCGGCCAGGCCGGCCTCCTCCACGACATCGGGAAGATCGGCATTCCCGAAGGGGTACTGCGCAAGCCCGGCGCGCTCGATCCCGAGGAATGGACCGTGATGCGCAATCATCCGCTGATCGGCGCGCAGATCGTCGCGCCGTTCGACTTCTTCACGGGCGGCGCCCTGATGATCCGCCACCACCACGAGCGCTGGGACGGCTCCGGCTACCCGGACGGGCTGACCGGGGACGAGATTCCGCTCGGCGCGCGGATCATCGCGGTCGCGGACGTGTACGACGCGCTGACATCGAGCCGTCCGTATCGCGCGCGCGCCTCTCGCACGCGACGGCGATCGAGCACCTCACGTCAGCGGCGGGACTCACGCTCGACGAGGACGCGGTGTCGCATGTTCGTCGGCCTGATCCAGACGCTGGCCACCGCGAAGCCCGATGTGGGCGCTCGATCAGCCCTACGCTGCCTCGGGCTGAGCGCCTGCTCGCCGACACGCCACTGGCACTGCTCGCTGTGCTGGCGGTCGGCGCCGCGGTCGCGATGCTCCTGGTCGAGGTCTCGATACTTCCGGCGCACGCCGTGCGCGTGATCGGCGTTACGGCGGGACAGGGCGCCTTGCTCGCCACCGCGCTGGCCTGGGCACCCGTGAGCCCGGCGTCGAGTGTGGTCGCGATCGCGCTGCTCGGTCTGGCCGCCACCGCATCCGCGGTCGCCGCTCCCGGTGCCGCCGCGTATCTGGCGCCCGCACTGTGGATCTTCTGGCTCGCCGCCCGCGGCCGGCTCGACGAGCCTGGGTCTCGGCACGCCGGTCTCGTTGCGCGCCGTGGTGACGGGCGCCCTCGCGGGGGCCGGTCTCTCGATCCACTTGCTCGTCTCCGCGTCGCGGACTCTCGGTGTTCAGGTGCGCGTCGATCACGCGTCCGAGATACTGTCGGCGATCGCCTACGACGTCGGCGCCAACGTGCTCGCGGCCGAATGCTTCTTCCGCGGCGCGCTCTTCAATCGAGCCGCGCGGCGCTGGTCCTTCGCGACCGGCGGCGACCGTGGCGACGGCGGCGTACGTGCTCCGCTATCTCGTCGATCCGCTCCTGCCGAAGAGCCCCGAGCTGGTAGCCGGTGCCGTCTTCTACCTCGCGCTGCTCGGCGCGATCAACTGCTGGCTTCTGGCGTGGTCGCAGAGCCTGGTGCCGGGGCTCGTGAGCGCGACGCTCTTCTTCGCGGCGTACCGCACCCTCGGCCCGCGATGAGTCCTCGTCGCGGCGGCTCTCGCGGTCATCACCACCTTGATCGCGCTCGAAGGGCGGCGGCGCCGCCTCGCTCTTCCGTCACGCGTATCTGGTGCCGGTGCTCGCGGCCGCTCTGCGATTCGGCGCGGTCGGCGGAGGGCTGGCCGCTGCGGCGGCAGTTCTGCTGAGCGCGCCGCTCGTGCTCCCGGAGATCGAGCGGTCGGGGATCACGACCGAGGCGGTCGAAGGGTTGGCGACGTTCGCGGTGCTGGGCCTGGTCGGAGTGCTGAGCGGGTCCTGAGAGCTCGCGCCGGCCGTCACCGTCAGCGGTACGAGATTCTCGTGAGCATCCAGCGAGCGCTCTCGGACGAGGCTGCGCTCGACGTTTCACTCGCTCGGCTCCGCGCCGCGCGCTCGCCGGGAGGCTGCGCGTGGACGAAATCGCGCTGATCGTGCGAGACGACGAGCGGCTCGTCATCGCGGGCGGCGAGCGCGTTGCGGCAGGTTCACTCGCCGCGCGCGTTCTCGAAGCGCGGGAATCGGCGTTCGTGTGCGACACCGGCGCGCTGGGGCCGTCCGCGCCGCGCCTTCGCGACGCCACGTTGCTGTCGGGCGGGCGAGCCGTCGGCGTGCTGGCGGTCGAGCGGTGCGGTGATATCTCGACCGGCGAACGTGCCGCGCTGGAAACGATCGGCGCCCACGTCGGCGTGGCACTCGAGAACGCCCGGTTGGTCTCCCGACAGCGGCGCTTTGCCGCCGAGCTGCAGGATCGAGTGGGGGCGGCGCGGCGGGAGCTCGAGGAGCCTGATCGCGCGAAGTCGGCGTTCGTCGCGATCGCGTCGCACGAGCTGCGCACGCCGCTGACGCGCGCTGCAGGGCTTCAGCGAGATCCTGGCCGTTCGGCGCCTGCCTCCCGAAGAGGTCACGCGGCTCGCGCAGGTCATGCGCCGTGAGGCGAGACGCCTCGGTCGGATCGTCAGCGACCTGCTCGACCTCTCGCGGATCGAGCGGGGGCTCGAGCCGGCGCTCTGCCGAATTCCCGTGAAGATCGAGTCGACCATCGAGGCGACGGTCGACCTCTTTCGCCAGGGGACGGCGAGTCATCCGATCACGGCGGAGTGCGAGCCGGCACTGCCGGTCGTCGACGCCGACCCCGACGCGCTGGAGCGCGTCTTGACCAACCTGGTCTCGAATGCGATCAAGTACTCGCCGAGCGGCAGCACGGTTCGCGTCGGCGCCCGCGCGCTCGCGGGCGGCGTGGCGATCGAGGTCGCCGATGCCGGGCGGGGCATTCCGGCCGACGCGTTGAGCCGCGTGTTCGAGCCGTACTATCGCGTGCCGGACGCGGCGGGCGCGGCGCACGGCACCGGCATCGGCCTCGCCGTCGTCAAGGCGCTCGTCGAAGCTCACGGCGGATCAGTGCGGGTCGAGAGCGCGCCGGCGATGGGCACACGCGTGACCGTCGTTCTGCCGTCGACGCCGCGGTCCTGACGCCAGGCGAGGGTGGTCCGTTCCTTGACACTCCGAGTCACAGGCGTGTAGGCTGACCGGGTTATGCCTCGCCACGCAGCGGTTGCCGATCGCATGGCGAGCGCGGTGGTCAAGCGTCTGACGGTGCGGAAGGTCGCCGAGATCAAGGACGAGAACACCGCGCGCGCTGCCATCCGTCAGGTGGTGCTCGACAACCTGAACGCCGAAGAGCAGCTCGACGCCGACGCCCGCAAGCTGCTGATGGACCACGCCAAGCAGATCAAGGACTCGGCGGCCGACTATCGGCAGCTCCTGGGCAAGGTGAAAGAGAAGCTCGCGCGCGAGCGGGGCTTCGTCCTCTGATGATGCGCATGAGCCGCGAGCGCCTGTTCCACCTCGACCGATCTGATCTTGAAAGAGCTCGGCACGACGGCGGGCGTGAGCATCAAGGCGCCCGACGAGCTGCGGACCGAGGTCCTCCGCGCGCTCACCGAGGAAGTCAAGCTCGCCGAGTCGATCGACGGCGAGGTCCGGAAGATCTCTGAGCAGCTACTCGCGCCCGATGCCCGAGGGCAGCCACGAGTGGGAAGTGCTCTACGAGAAGACCCGCGAGGAAGTGTTCCGCAAGAGGTTCCGCCTCTGAAGCGACTCGTCGTCGGGATCACGGGCGCGACCGGATCGATCTACGGGATCCGTCTGCTCGAGATCCTGCGCGGGCAGTGCCGACGTGCAGACGCACCTGGTGATCTCGGCGCCGGGCAAGCGCACGATCGTCGAGGAGACGGCGTTCACGGTGAGAGACGTCGAAGCGCTCGCCGCGCACCACTACGACATCCGCGACATCGGCGCCTCGATCGCCTCGGGCTCCTTCAGGACGGCCGGGATGGTGATCGCGCCGTGCTCGATCAAGACCGCGGGGGCGATCGCCTCGTGTCACACGGATTCGCTGATCGCGCGCGCGGCCGACGTGACCCTGAAGGAAGGCCGGCCGCTCATCATGCTCCTGCGCGAGACGCCGCTGCACATCGGACACCTCAAGTGCATGGTGGCGCCTCGCCGAGATGGGCGCGGTGCTGCTGCCGCCGATGCCCGCGTTTTACAACCGACCCAAGGACCTCGACGACATCGTGAATCACACGGTCGCGCGCGTGCTCGACCGGCTCAATCTTCCGCAGACGCTCGTCGCTGGAGTGGCAGGGCACGGCCCGGCGCGTGTCGGCGGGGAGCCGGGTGACTGACCTCTCGGTCGTCATCCCCGTCTACAACGAAGAAGCCAGCCTCACCGCCGCTCTGGTCCGAGCTGCGCGGGATCCTCGAGCAGCCTCGAGCCTCGCCTTCGAGGTCGTGTTCGTCGACGACGGCAGCCGCGACCGCAGCGCCGAGATCATCCGCTCGTTTCGCGAGGCCGATCAGCGCGTGCGTCTGGTGCGGCTCAAGGCGAACGGCGGTGAGACGGCGGCGACCGATGCCGGATTCAAGGCGGCGCGCGGACGGCGCGTCGTCGTGATGGACGCCGACCTCCAGAACGACCCGCGCGACATCCCGATGCTGCTCGCGCATCTCGACCACTGGGACGCGGTCACCGGCTGGCGGGTCAATCGCGCCGCGCGGCGACATCGTCGTGCGGCGCGTCTCGTCGCGGATCGCGAACCGGATCCGCAACTGCGGTGTCCGACGAGACGATCCAGGACAGCGGCTGCACCTTCCGCGCGTTTCGGCGCGAGTGCCTTCGCGGGCTCGTGCTCTACCGCGGCTTCCACCGGTTCATCCCGACGCTCCTCAAGATGCGCGGCTACCGCGTGATCGAGGTGCCGGTCGGCCACCGGCCGCGCCGCTTCGGCCGGTCGAAGTACGGCGTCCTGAATCGCGCGGTCGTCGCCTTCGTCGACCTCCTGGTCGATCCGCTGGATGAAGCGCCCGCCTCCTTCGCTACGAAATCGTCGAGGACGTGGGCGGCGACCTCGTCCGCGACTGAGCGCGCCGTGAACGTCTCTGCTGGTCGGCCTCGGCCGCTGGGGCGAGAAGCACTCTGCGCGTGCTCGGCGAGCTCGGCGTCACCGCTCTGGGTCGCCGACGTGTCGCCGGAGCGGCGCGCGTGGGCGGTCGCGCCACGGCGTTGCGGCCGCGCCGCGCCGTCGCCGACTATCGCACCGCGCTGAACGCGGTCGACGCCGTCGACGTCGTGACCTCGGGCGGAGAGCCACTGCGACGGTCGCGCGCGATTGCCTGGCCGCCGGCCGTCATTGCTTCGTCGAGAAGCCGCTGGCGCGAACCGGCTGCGGAGGGCGCGCTGAGCTGCAAAGCGGCGGCGCGAGTCGACCGGCCGCGTCGTTCAGGTCGGCCACGTCTTTCGCTTCCATCCGGTGATCGGCGACGCTGCGCGATGGCGCTCGGTGCCGGTGCGCATCGGCGCCGTCCGCTACGCGCACGGGTCGCTTCGCCGGGATTCAAGCGGCCCTCGCGCCGGACGTCGGGCGTGACCCAGACGGACGCGATCCACTACTTCGATCTCTTCGCCTACCTCTCGATCGCGGCGGCGACCGGCGAGTGAGCGCGCTGCAGCGGGACTTCCTGGGCCGCGGTCTCGACGATCTGTCGCGTGACGCGTCGTTCATTACGGCGACGTGCCGGCGGTCGTCGAGGCGAGCTACTTCGTGCCTGACCTGGCGCGAGTGCGTGATCGTCGGCGAGCGCGGCACGCTCGTGGCCGACTACGGCAGCCTCGAGCGTCACGCTCCACCTGGGCGAGCACCGACAGCGCGGCGATACGTGGGATGCCGTGGAGACCGGCAAGGAGGAGCTGCCGACGGCGCGACGAGCGCCTCCGCCTCGAGCTTCGCAGGCGTTCCTCGAGGCGTGCGCCGGCCGCGCGGCGAATCCCGGTTCCGGCGGCCGGCGGGCGTGCGGGCGCTCGCGGTCGTCGAGGCGCCGGGCGGTCGGCGCGATCGGCACGAGCGTCGCTCTTTTAGCAGCGCCGGCGCACGGGTCCAGCGCGGGCCGACATGGATCACGCGAATCTCGAATCGGGCGAAGCCGATGCACGGCGGGCGCGAGGGGCGCGCCGAGCGGCGACCCGGTAGCCGAGAGCAGGTCGAGCTCGGCGGTCAGCGTTCAGAGCGGCATCACGGCGCGCGCCGCGGTGCTCGGCATCAACGACGGCAACCTGGTCACGAACATCGCCCTGATTCTCGGCGTGGTGGGCGCGTCGGCCGATCCGTCGGTCGTGCGTCTCGCCGGGCTGGCCAGCCTGGTGGCCGGCGCCCGCTCGATGGCGGTCGGGGAGTACATCTCCATGCGCGCGCTCAGGTCGAGCTCCTGGAGCGGCTGCTCACCGAAGAGCGGGAGGCCATCGCCCGAAACCCCGATCGGCAGGCGGCGATCACTGCGCGATGTTCCTGTCTCCGCAACGGCCTGCGACCCTGGAAGGCCGCCGAGGCCATCTGCCGTCAGGCCACTCGCGATCCGGAACAGGCGCTCGGCATCTACTCGCGAGCGGTGCTGGGGTGAACCCGGCCGAGCTGGGATCGCCGTGGGCGTCGGCGCTGCCTGGCGCTCGTGACGTTCGCGGCCGGTTGCCTTCGTGCCGCTCGCTTTCCTGGCTCGTCGCGACGGGGCCGAAGGTCGCGCCGATTTCGTTCGTGCTGGGGCCGGGCGCGGCGGCCGCCATCGGCGGCGTGCTCGGCTGGCAGACGCGTCGCCACGTACTGTGGTCGGCCATGCGACAGGTCTTCGTGGTCTCGCTCGCGTGCGGCGCGACGTTCCTGGTGGGCTGGCTCCTGGGCACGGCGGCGTCCTGAGCGGCGCGGCTAAATGGAGTGGGCCGGGAAGGTTGTTCCCGGCCCACCCGAGCTCGGACTCCTGCGACAGCGTTAGAGAGCCGAGGCGGCCTTGAGCACCTGCTTCTTCATCTTTGAGCGCCATGCGCGCCGCCTTGTGAGGACGATCCGTTGCCCGACATCTGGATCGCGCGGCGGCTGGCCTTGACGGCGCGGGCGTGATCGAGTGATCCATCTGCTTCTTCCAGCGCGATACCTGCTTGGTGGCACCCGCTCTGTCGAATCGGACCATCAGTCGCATTGATGTTCCTCTAGCCAGATTCAGCGTCTCACGCTGCGGAGAGAATCCGAAAAAACCACCGCGAGAGTTCCCCTTTATAAATCGCAGGGGTTTCAAACGACGCGGCGGCGCCCCACTCGGCCGCCACCATACGCGGTAGAGACCTCGAGGATTGACGGCAGGTGGCGTTGGTGCGACGGTCGAAAATTCTCGTGACTGGGGATTGGAACCCAGCGGAACGGAGGCGGGTCTTCAGTCTTTCCGCGCACTTCGACGGCTGGCGAGATCTCCGGCGAAGTGACACAGGCATCTCTGGCAGAGGATCCCGACGATCCCGCAAAGCATCATCTATTACGGAGACCTTGCGGCGCCACGCTCCCGGCTGAACGGATGTAGAATCCGGTCTGGCCGGGGACGCCCACGCGTTAGGCAGACCCGGAGGCGGCCTCCTCGCAACGTGGGCGATGCCCGTAGGAGCGTGGGCGCCCAGTCTGGCCGTAAGGGGAAGGGGCCTCACGCCGCCAATGGTTGTGACGCTGCCGGTTGCGACGATAAGCGAATACTTGATCGCGTGTCGAGCCTTCTGCCAGCGCCGGCCAGCAAGTTCATGCCCGGGGAGGCCCGGCCCGCGTCATACTGAGGAAGGCGACGTCGAGCCGGAGACTCCAATGCAGACGACAAGGTCGCTACCGAGGCTCCCTTTGAGAACATCATCTCTGCGCTGGAAAAAGCCCGAGACGAAAACCCCCTCAGTAGATGGCGGCAAACACGTGGGGCATCTTCGACACGACGACTTCACCGCGGTGCGCGATTGGTGTCGCGCCATGCGGCTGGGTTCTGACGCGGCTGTGTCGTGGGAAGCTGCCGTGCGTTACGGGCGTCGCGCCGGGATGAGCCTCTACCGCGAGGGCGGCGTGGGCTCGAGCGCCGCGCGTCGGGGTCCGTCGAGAGGAGCGTCGCGGTAACTACCGAATATGTTTTTGGTGCCGAAGCGGGGACTCGAACCCCGACACCCTTGCGGGCATCTAGACCCTGAATCTAGCGCGTCTGCCGATTCCGCCACTTCGGCCAGCCCGGTCATTCTACACCGGTGTCCCAGTCACTTAGCCCTCGCCGCGAGAGTGACGTTGCTGAAGCGGGCCCCGCCTTCGCCGCGATCAGATCAACCGTAGCGAACCGCTTCCGTGAACACCCTGCCGCAGAGTTCGGCCAGCGCGCGCTGCGCGGCTTCGTCGGCGCCGTCGGTGCGCGACGCGGAGCCGGACGAGGCTGATCGCGGCGCGAAGCTCCGAGGCGACTTCTCCTGGCGCTGGCGGGCAAGCTCGATCGCCGCCGCGGTAGAAGCGCCGCTCGGCGGCGCCGACGTCCGGCGGCGCGCTGCGCGACGTGCAGCCTCGCCATCCAGGCGGAGCACCTCCGGGCTGCGAGGAAGCCGTGAGCGCCCGATGCCTACTCGCGATGGCCGCACTGAGCGCGCGGCGGGCCTCGGCCGGGATGACCCGCCTCCGAGGCTGAGCTCGGCGGGCGCGGGAGGGCATGAAGACGCGGCGCCACACGGCGCTGCCCACGAGCGATGAGCCGGCGATGCATCTCGCCGAGCTCCGCGGCGCTGAGGCCGGTGCCGTGCGTGACCGTGCGCCGGAACAACTGTGGAGGTCCAGCCAGGTGCCTGATATCGTGCGCCTCCGCGATCTCCGACACCCGCTGTGCCGTTCGGACGGCCGCAGCCGCGCGTCGCCCGCGCTGGTATTGGAGCGGTGCCGCCATCCACGCGTACGACGGACGCCGTGAGACGGCAGCGCGCAGCTCGTCGACAGCCGCTCGGCGTCGCGCATGAGCGCCTCGGCGCGCTCCGGGTACCCGAGCAGCCACTGGACGATCGCACCCTGATAGCGACAGCACGCACGCCGGCGTCGTGACCGGCGTAGACGAACGCCTGCGACGCGTGTTCCACCATTCCGGTAGATCGCGATGCCCTGTTCCACGTGCGGGCACGGCCGCCGTGGTTTCTCCCATGGCGAGCAGCGTGGGCCACATCGCGTGGTGCGCTTCGAGGAGCCGCCCGGAATCGTCGCCGCTCTGCGCCTCTTCGAGGAGCCGCTGTCCCGCATCGCGGGCCTCGGCATATCGGCCGCTGCGTGTAACTTGATGAACCACAGCCCCCAGAGGACCGGGAATCGCCGCGACGTGTCGCCCGAGGCGCTCGACGAGCTCGAGAGCCCGCCGGTAGGTGCCGCTGCCACCTGCGGCGCCGCCGCGCCGTCGACGGTGATTCTGAGCGGGGCCCAGCGCGATGCAGACATCGAGCGCCGCGGAGAGATTGTCTCGCGTGTCGCCCGAGCTCGTCGAGGATGCGCAGCGCCTCCTCGAAGAACGCGATCGCCTGGCGCGACGCCGAGCGCGCGACCGCCTTCTCGCCGGCCTGCCGGAGATAGCGCGCCGCGTTCGCGCCGCCGCCGCGCTCGCACGGCGTGATGGGCGAGCAGCTCGACGTGCTCCGGCGAGGCGGTCGGCGTGGATGCGTTCGATCGCCTCGACGATCGCGGCGTGGAGCGCCCGCCGCCGCTCGGCGAGTACGCTCCCGTACGCCACCTCGTGCGTCAGCGCGTGCTTGAACGTGTACTCGAGATCGGGGAACAGGCGGGCCTCGTAGAGGAACTCCGCGGCCTGGAGCTGCGCCGAGCGCCTGCCGCAGCTCGTCCTCGCGGCATCTCCGCGATCGCCTGCAGCAGCGCGAACGGCACGTCCTTGCCGATGACCGCGGCCGCCTGGAGCAGGCGCTTGTCCTCGGGCGCAGCCGGTCGATGCGCGCCGCCAGGATCGCCTGGACCGTGGCGGGCACCTGGACGCGCGTCGACCGGCCTGTGCGAGCCGATAGGCTCCCGCGCTCGCCGACCAGCGCGCTCGGTCTCCGACCAGCGTCCGCACGCTCTCCTCGAGGAAGAACGGGTTGCCTTCCGTCGCGCTCGATCAGCAGTCGCTTGAGCGCGCCGACGACGGCGTCGTGCCCGAGCAGCGCGTCGAGCAGCTCGTCGGCGCTCTCCGGCGGGCAGCGGATCGATCCGGAGCTGGCGATAGTAGGTCTTGCTGCCCCAGCCGTGCCGGTACTCGGGCCGGTAGTTGACCAGCAGAGCAGGATCGGCGCCGTCGGGCAGGCTCTCGACGAGGCTGTCGAGCAACGCCTGGGTCTCGGCATCGATCCAGTGCAGGTCCTCGAAGACCAGCACGAGCGGCTGCACCTGGCTCTCGCGGCAGGAGCAGCGCTTGACGCGCTCGACGGCGTGCCGGCGGCGCTGCGACGGGCTCGAGCGCGAGCCACGGGCTGTCGTCGCGGCAGCGCGTCGAGGAGCCAGCAGGAACGCCGGCAGCGTCGTCCTCGAGCGTCGCGATCCAGCGTCAGCAGCTTGCCGGTCACCTTGTCGCGGATCGCTCCGGGCGTCGTCGCGGTCGCTCGATGCTGGAAGTACGCGCGCAGGAGGTCGATCGAGCGGCAGGTACGGCGGTGGCCTTGCCGTAGGACACCGAGCCGCTCTCGAGCACGAGCCAGCCCTGACGTGCGATGCGAGTGGATGAACTCGTAGAACAGGCGCGACTTCCCGACGCCCGGCTCGCCCACGACCGCGACGACCTGGCCATGCCCCGCCGCGCCTGCTCGCGGCGCGGCGCAGCTGCTCCATCTCGGCGTCGCGCCCGACGAAGCGCGTGAAGCCCCGCGCCGCGCCGCCTGCAGCCGCGTCGCGCGCGGCGCCCGCGCCGACGAGCTCGAAGACCTCGACGGGCTCGGCCAGCCCCTTGATCGGGCACCGGGCCGAGCGGCCTGCACCTGCGACGTAGCCCTCGGCGAGCGCGAGCGTGTCGCGCGGTCAGCCGGGTCGTGCCCGGCGTGGCGAGCTGCTCCATGCGCGCGGCGAGGTGGGTGGTCTGGCCGACGGCGGTGTAGTCCATGCGCAGATCGCTGCCGATCGAGCGCACGACCACCTCGCCGGAGTTGAGCCCGACGCGGATCTGGACCGTCGACGCCGTGCGTGCGGCGCAGCCTCCTCCGCGTAGCGCCGGACCGACTCCTGCATCCGGAGCGCGGCGTAGCACGCCGCGCACGGCGTGGTCCTCGTGGGCGAGCGGCGCGCCGAACAGCGCCATGATCCCGTCGCCCATCACCTGGTTCACCGTGCCCTCGTAGCGGTGGACCGCCTCCATCATGCGCTCGAGCACGGGGTCGAGGAGCTTGCGCGCCTCCTCGGGATCGCGGTCGGCGAGCAGCTCCATCGAGCCCTTGAGGTCGGCGAAGAGCACCGTGACCTGCTTGCGCTCGCCCTCGAGTGACGCCCTGAGGTGAGAATGCAGCTCCGCGAGATGCTTCGGGTAGCGAAGGACTCGGGGAAGCGAAACGGCGCTGGTCGCTTTGGCTGCTAAACCGCCGTCCCGCACTTGTTGCAGAACTTGGACCCGGCCGGCAGATCGCTTCACGCATGACGCAACGTCAGGCCAAGGCGGCTGCCGCATTCCAAGCAGAAGCTCGAGCCAGTCGGATTCGCCTGCCGGCACCGGGGACACTGCATGCCGCCACGCCAGAAAAGTGGAAGGTGAAGGTCGGGTCCGTGCGGCGAGACTGTGGACTGTCGCGGTCCGGTGGTCAACTGCGGAGGGTTGACTGCGACTGCGCGGAGCGGACGACCTGATCTTGCGCGTCGCCATTCGCCACTTCGGCCCGAAAAGCGTGAGTCATAATACCTTTCGGACATGGCAAGTCAAGCCAAGAGAGGACGGCAGACCGCCCGATTGCGACCGAACCGGCGGGCCCGGCACGAGTACGAGATCCTCGAGACCGTCGAGGCCGGCCTCGTGCTGCGCGGCACCGAGGTGAAGTCGCTCCGGGCGGGTCTGGTGAACTTCAAGGACAGCTACGCGTCCGTTCGGAATGGAGAGGGCTGGCTCCTCGGCTGCCATATCAGCCCGTACAGCCACGGCACCGACGCGAACCACGACCCCGAGCGGGATCGAAAGCTCCTCCTTCATAAACGCGAGATCTCACGTCTTTCCGGCAAGATCAGCGAGCGCGGCCTGACGATGGTCCCTCTGCGCCTCTATTTCAAGGATGGCCGGGCCAAGGTCGAGCTCGGCCTGGCGCGGGGCAAGAAGCTTCACGACAAGCGGTCGGCCCTGCGCGAGCGGGAGGTCCGGCGTGAGATGGACAAGGCGGCCCGGGGCGCTCGACGCGGTGCGTGGTAGCGCGTGGTATACTTTCGCTAAATCGCATGGTTGAAGGGGCGACAGGTTTCGACGGGGATCAGTGAGGTCCAGGCTGCGTCTCGAGGTTTCTCTCCCCTCGTTAATAAGAGAGAACGGTATAGCTGCCAACACACAGCTAGCTCTGGCGGCCTAACACCCGTCAGCGTCCGCCGGCTCGAGCCATCAGGGACCGGGAACGGACGTCATATTCTGGTGGCTGGCTCCGAACCTAGCCTCAGGGGAGGGGCGAGACTTTGAGGCTGGCCGCGCGGTGATCCGGCCGATCGGAGTGCCGCGTGGCGAGAAGCAGTAAAGTAGATCGGCTATCGACGTAGACGCCTGCGGCTGAGGGTTTCCGGACGTGGGTTCAATTCCACCGCCTCCACCATATACATCGTCAAGAGCCGCTTTCTTGATCGCCCACGAGCCGGCTGCGGTGTTGTTCGACTTCAGGGGAACGCTGGACGCCGACGGGCTCCCTGGAAGGAACGGGTGTACCGCCTGTTCCTCGAGGCGGGGCCGTGGTGGCCCGGGACCGCTTCGACCCCTCCTTCTATAAGGCCGACGATGCGCTCGTCGGCGCCATCCCGCCGACGACCTCGTTCGAGGAGACGGTCGCACGGCTCGTCGCCGGGCGTGGCGGCCGCACTCGGGCTGCCCGACCGCTCGCTCGCCGCCGCGGTGGCGCGCCGGTTCATCGGCGATTCGCTGGCGAACATCGCCGGGAACGTCCCGCTGCTGCGCGAGCTGGCGCGGCGCTACCGGCTCGGCGTCGTCTCCAACTTCTACGGAAACCTGACGCGTGTGTGCGACGATGCCGGTATTCATTCCTTCTTCCAGGTTCTCGTCGATTCGTCCGAAGTCGGGTGCACGAAGCCCGACCCGCGGATCTTTCAGCGCGCGCTCGAGGCTCTCGGTGTCCCCGCGTCCGCAGGCCACCTTCGTGGGCGATTCGCTGCCGCGCGACATGGCGGGCGCGCGCGACGTCGGCATGCGCCACATCTGGCTCGCGGGCGCCGGAGCCCTCCGCGGACGGCCCATGCTGCCGCGGTGATCGGCGGATCCAGCTCGCTCCGGGAGCTGGAGGGGATTCTGCTGTGAGGACGTCGCTGGCCGGCGGCATCATCGCCGCGGGTGAGGGAGCCGGCTGCGTCAGGGCGGATTCGCGATGCCCAAGCCGATGGTGCCGATCGCCGGCGTGCCGCTGATCGAGTCGGTCATCCGGAACCTCTGCGCCGCGCGCATCTCTCCGCTCGCCGTCATCGTGAACGAAGAGGAGCGTCCGTGCGTGGACTGGGTGCGGGCGCGCTTTCCCGATCTCGACATCGAGTTCATCGTCAAGACGACGCAATCGTCGCTCGAGAGCTTCGGCGAGGTCATCGCGCGCCATCCGGGCGGCCGGATGCTGGTGTCGACGGTGGACGCCTGGTGCGTCGCGGCCGACTTCGTGCGCTTCGTCGACGCGGCGGCCCGGCGGCCGCTCGACGCGACGGTCCTGGCGGTGACGCCGCTGATCGCCGACGAGAAGCCGCTGCGGGTCGCCGTCGACGCCGACGGTCGCGTGACGGACGTGGGCGGTGACGCGGGCGACCTCGTCACGGCGGGAATCTACCTCGTGCCCGAGCGCGTGCGCGGCTCCGGCCTCCGGCCGGGCTGCCGCGGCTGCCGCGATTTCCTGCGATGGCTCGTGCGGGCGGGCGAGCCGGTTTACGGCGAGATCATCGAGCAAGTGATCGACGTGGATCGCGCCGAGGACGTCGCACTGGCCGAGACGCTGGCCTTGGCGGGACGAGTATCATGAGAGGTTGAGGAGGATGCGGGTGGCCAACTCGTGCTGGGGCATCTTTCGCGAATCGACCCACTCGCCGGGTCGTGAGTCCGACGACACGGAGATCCTGCGCCTGACCGGGAAGCACCTGGAGGCGAAGGGACTCCACGTCGAGCTCAAGACCGCGGACGAGGTCACCGAGGTCGACACCGACCGGCCGCGGTTCGTGTTCCTGATGTGCGAGCGGGTCGAGGTGCTCGAACGGCTGCGGGCGCTCGAGGTAGAGCGGCGTGCCGCACGTGAACAGCCCGCGCGCCGTCCACAACACGTACCGCGATCGGATGATCGCGGCGCTTCGACGAGGCGAACGTGCCGTTCATCCAGAGCCGCATCGTCGCCACCACCGAGCAGCCCGACGCCGGACGCGTTTCCCGTCTGGGTGAAGCGCGGCGACGTCCACAACACGCAGGAGGGCGACGTGGTGCTGGCGCCGACGGCGGCGGCCATCCACGACGCGCTCTGCGCGGGCTCGCGGCGCGCGGCATTCCGCGCGCGGTCCTGCAGCCGCACGTCGACGGCGACCTGATCAAGTTCTACGGGATCGGTGCCGGCGGCGGCCACGCATCGCGAGCCGCCGTGGTTCCGCTGGTTCTATCACAAGGATCAGCGTCTGGCCGGACACCCGCTGGACGTGCGCCAGCTCGCGCCGGCTCGTGCGCCGCGCGGCCGCCGCGCTCGGCCTCGAGGTGTACGGCGGTGACGCGATCGCGACGGCGTCCGGCGAGCTGGTGCTGCTCGACGTGAACGCGTGGCCGAGCTTCGCGCTCTACCGCGACGAGGCCTCCGCCGGCCATCGCGGCCTATCTGGCCCTTCGATTCTCGGGAGGTCGGCGGTGACGCAGCGTCGTGAGGTCGGACCCCGCTCGCAGAAGATCGTCGCCCAGGAACGGCGCCACCTGGCGCCGGGCGCCCAGGGCTTTCTCCTCTACGCCGGCCTCGCGATGGCGCGCGGCGTCGACTGCACGCTGATCGACGAGGACGGCAACGAGTACATCGATTTCATCGCCGGCATCGCCGTCGGCAGCGTCGGTCATTGCCATCCCCACTACGTCGAGGCGCTCAAGCGCCAGGTCGAGCGGCTCACCTTCGGCAGCTTCACGACGGAGACGCGCGCGAAGTTCCTCGACCTGGTCGCCTCCGTCGCGCCCGAGGGGCTGACGCGGATCCAGATGTTCTCCGGCGGCGCCGAGGCGGTCGAGGCCGCACTGCGCCTCGCGCACGCGGCGACCGGCAAGTCCGAGGTGCTCGGGTTCTGGGGAGGCTTCCACGGCAAGACGGGCGGCGTGCTGCCGCTGCTCGGCAGCGAGTTCAAGCACCATCTCGGGCCCGTTCACGCCCGGCCGCTATCTCTCGCCGTACGCCGACTGCTACCGATGCCCGTTCAAGCTTCGCTATCCGGACTGCGGCATCGCGTGCGCGGAGTTCGTGCGCGACGTCATCCGCTATCAGACGCCGGGCGAGATCGGCGCGATCATCGTCGAGCCGATGCAGGGCACCGCCGGCAACGTCATCCCGCCGGACGGATTCCTGCGCGCCGTCCAGGGGATCGCGCGCGAGCACGGCGCGCTCCTGATCGCCGACGAGATGATCACCGGATTCGGTCGCACCGGCGCCATGTGGGGCGCCGAGCACGACGGCGTCGTGCCGGACATCATGACGGTCGGCAAGGGGATGGGCGGCGGCTTTCCGCTGGCCGGCGTGATCTCCAGCGAACAGACCACGGCGGCCAAGCCCTGGTCGAACCCGAGCGCGAGCTCGTCCAGCTACGGCGGCAACCCGCTGGCGGCCGCGGCCGGCCTCGCCGTCGCTCGAGATCATCCTGAAGCAGGATCTGGTCAAGAACGCCGAGCGCGTCGGCAAGGTGATGCTCGGGCCGGCTCGAGGAGCTGAAGGAAAAGTACCGGTGCGTCGGCGACGTCCGCGGAAAGGGCCTGATGCTCGGGATCGAGCTGGTGCGCGACCGGGCGACGAAGGAGCCGCTCGCGAAGACGGTGACGCAAGCGCTCTACCAGGAATGCCTCCGGCGGGGCCTCGTCGCCATGACCTACGCGCCGTCGGTCCGCATCAATCCGCCGCTCACCATCCGCGAGGACGCGGCGCTCGCGGGGCTCGCGATTCTCGACGAGGCGCTCGGGGTGATCGTGCGAGAGCACGGGCTCGAGTAGGATGCGCCGCGGCGCGCTCATCGGTCTGGGCAACGTCGCCCTCCACGGCCACCTGCCCGGCTGGCGCCGCCGGCGTGACGTCGAGATCGTCGGCGGCACCGACGCGCGGCCCGAGCAGCGGACGGTCCTCGTCGCCCACGCGCCGGGCACGCGCTGGTATCCGACCACCGCCGAGCTCCTCACCGAGGCGTCGCGTGGACTTCGTCGACATCTGCACGCCGCCCGCCGAGCCACGCGGCGCTGATCCGGAGCGCGCTCGAGCGCGGACTGCACGTGCTCTGCGAGAAGCCGCTGGTCGGCGCGCCGACGACCTGGCGCGCTGGCGCGACTCGCGCGAGAAGACGGGCGCGTGCTGCACACCGTCCACAACTGGCACCATGCGCCCATCGTGCGGCGGACGACCGAGCTGGTGGACGAGGGCCGGATCGGCCGGGTCAACCACGTGGTCTGGCACACGCTGCGCACGCGGCCCGCGGCGGCCGGCGACGAGCGCGGCGGGAACTGGCGCGTCGATCCCGCGGTGGCCGCGCGGCGGCGTTCTGACCGATCACGGCTGGCACGTGTTCTACGTCGTGCAGCGGTGGATCGGCGCGCCGCCCTGTCGGTGAGCGCCACGCTGGAGCGGCGGCGGCACACCGGCTGGAACGTGGAAGACACGGCGAGCGTGCGGGTGACCTACGCCGAAGCGACCGCCGAGATCCTGTTGACCTGGGCATCGGACGTCAGACGGAACTGGGCCGAGGTTCGCGGCTCATCCGGAGTGCTCGAGCTTCGCGACGACACGCTGGTGTTGAAGGGCGATGCGCGCGGCGCCGATCTCGCGTGGGCCTGCCCGCCGGCCATGTCCGACGGCTCGCATCATCCGGACTGGTTCGACGGGGTGGCGAATCAGTTCCTCGCCGAGGCGGCCGGCGCGGCTCCGCGCGGGGCGAATCTGGCCGAGGCGACGCTCTGCGCCGCGCTGGAGCGCGGCGCGCGCGCGAGTCGAGCCTCGCCGGCGGGCGCGAGGTGCCTCTCTCCGAGGTGCTGAGCTGACGACCGCGGTCGCCGTTTCCACGCAATCGGTGGACAGCCTGCTCCTCGTCGTCCCGCCCGGGACGGCGGGCTCAGTCGCCCCCGACACGGTCGTGGCCGGCCTCCCGCTGCTGCGCCGGATCGTCCTCGCCGGCCAGCGCGCCGGATTCGCGCGCGTGCTCGTGCAGAGCGATCCCTCGAGCCTCGACCGCCTGCTCGGCGGGACCGCGGCGACCGCGCTCGAGCGGTACCGCGCGGCCGCTGACGGCGTCGCGCTGCCGCATCGTCATTCTGGCCGCCAACGTGGTCCCCAGCCGCGCTGGCTCCGAGCGCTGCGCGAATCGGAAATCGAGGCCGAGCGGCTCTACGCCGATGCCGGGGCCACGGCGGTCATCGACACCGACGAGCCGGCGGCGGTGCTCGCGGCGGCCGCGTCCTGCCGCGAGCATCGGCCACCTGGTCGAGACGTTGCGCGCGCGGTTCGACTGGACCGACCTGAAGGCCGACGACGCCGGCCGGTTCCCGCTCGCCACCGCGGCGGACACGGGACAGGCCGAGACGTGGCTCCTGCGCAGCCTGATCAAGCAGCGCGAGGGCTTCATGTCGCGCCACTTCGAGCGGAAGATCTCGCTGGCGCTCACGCGACGGCTGGCCCTGACCCGCATCACTCCCGACGTCATGACGCTGGTCAGCCTCGCGATCGGCCTCGCCGGCGCGCCATTCTTTCTGTCGGGAGCGCCGGCCTATCAGCTGACGGGCGCGCTCTTGTTCCTGCTCCACTCGATCCTCGACGGCTGCGACGGCGAGCTCGCCCGGCTCAAGTTCATGGAGTCGCCGCACGGCGCGATCCTCGACTTCTGGGGCGACAACGTCGTGCACGTCGCGGTGTTCGCGTGCATGTCCGTCGGCCTGAGCTTCGCTCAGGAGGCGACGTGGCCGCTGGCGCTCGGCGCCCTCACGGTCGCCGCCACGCTCGCCGCCGCGGCCCGCGAGTCGAGCCACATCATGCAGGACACCGCGGCAGGTGAGGCCGCCGGCTGGATGGCGCGGCTCGCGGAGGCGTTTTCGAGCCGCGACTTCATCTATCTGATCGTCGCCATGTCGGCCTTCGGCAAGGCCCACTGGTTTCTGATCTTCGCGTCCGTCGGCACGCCGATCTTCTTCCTCCTGCTCCTGGCGATCGGCGCGCGGCGACGCGCCACGAGGCTCGTGGCCGGATTCGTCGACGTGCTGCTCCGGGGCTCGCCCTGTGCGGTCAGGCGATCGCCATCGGCGGGTGTGCTTCGCGCTGCTGCTGCGGCGGCCGGCGTCGAGCGAGGATCCGGCGGCGCGCCGGCGTCTGGCGAGAAGCCTCGCTGCTGACGGCCGACCGGCGCCCGTCGTCGTCGCGGGTGCGCAGGCCCTGTCCCAGACCGTCCAGCTCTCCGTCCTCGGTGACGCGCGCACGGGGTGGCCATTCGCCGAGGTCGCGGCCGACGAGCTACTTCCGCGCGAGCCTCGCGCGAATCGTCGCGTGCGCCGGGATCGTCGCCGGGTGCGTGGCGCTGACCAGGCGACCGGACCGCGCCGGGTGGTGGATCGCGCTCGGCGGGTTCACGGTCCTTCTCGGAACGGCCAGCGCGTGGACGAGTCACGCGGCCGGGTCGCCTCGGGCCCCGGCGCCTTCCTGCTGGTCCTGGACGCGCTCCATCAGCTCGCGCGCCGGCGTGTGGGTGGGCGGGCTCCTTCATCTCATCGTCAGCGGCGCGTCACGCGGGGCCGGCGCGTCGGCGGCGCTCCTCAAGCGATTCTCGACGATGGCGAGCGTCGCCGTCGCGACTCTGGTGCTCGCCGGGATCGGCCTCACGCTCGCCTATGTGGACGGCCCGCGCGCGCTTCTCGGCACCTCGTACGGCGTCAGTGGTGCTGGCGAAAGTCGCGGTTCTCGCTGGTCCTGCTCGTCCTGGGCGCGGCGAACTTCCTGGCCGTCCGCCGGCTCGCGGAGCGTCTCCGAAGGCCCAGGAGCGCGGCTGCCGACGGTTCGTCGAGGTCGAGCTCGGGCTCGGCCTGACGGTGCTGTTCGTCGCCGCCTCGCTGACGTCGCTGCCGCCGCGCGCGCGACGTCGTGGCCGAGCGCGCGCCGCTCGCTGAGGTGGCCGTGCGGTTCACGCCCCGGCTGCCGCGCCCTGACGTCACCGCGGATCGCTGAGATGCCGGTCGACGACCGCAACGCGCCGCGCACGGCCGCCGACCGCGCCTGGTCGGAGTTCAACCATCACGTCGCCGGCCTCTTCGTGCTCGCCATGGGCGTGCCTGTCCGTCCTGAACGCCACCGGCCGCGCGCCCTGGGCGCGGCACTGGCCGCTCGCGTTCCTCGGCCTGGCCGGCTTTCTGATGATCCGCATCGACCCTGGCGCGTGGCCGCTCGGGCCGCTCGGATTCTGGGAGAGCCTGCAGTATCCCGAGGTGCTCCAGCACCGCCTGTTCGTCCTGCTGATCGTCGCGTTTGGCTTCTTCGAATGGTCGGTCGCGCGCGGGTCGGCTGCGCGCCCCGCGCGCTGCGCTCGTCTTTCCGCTCCTCTGCGCCGTCGGCGGCGGCCTCCTCCTCACGCACTCGCACGCCGGGCTCAATCTGAAAGAAGAGTTCCTGATCGAGGTGACGCACGTTCCCCTCGGCATCCTGGCGATGGTCGCCGGCTGGGGCCGCTGGCTCGAGCTCCGGCTGCCGCGACCCAGGCGGGCCGGCTTCCGAGTCGCATCTGGCCGCTGGCGTTCACGCTCGTGGGGTGGTCCTCGTGTTCTACCGGGAAAGCTGACCTGGGCTACCTTCGCGTCGCGCTCCTCCTGCTCGGCGCGGCGCTGCTCGCCGTGCTCGTCGCGCAGAACGATCCGGCGGCCATCGTCGGCTCGATCGCGGCTCTTTCCTGGCGACTGGCGGTCGTTCTGTGCTTTCCGGTCGCGCTCGTCGCGGTGTTCGACACGCTCGGCTGGCGCTTCGCGTTCCTGCGCCCGGTCGGCTTCCGGAGTCCTGTTCGCGTCGCGCGCTCGCCGGCGAGGCCTTCAACCTGACGACGCCCGCCGCCCTCGGCGGCGAGGCGGTCAAGGCCTGGCTCCTGCGCGGGCACGTGCCGCTCGACGCGAGCCTGGCTTCGGTCATCGTCGCCAAGACGACGATCACGATCGCCCAGGGGATCTTCCTGCTGCTGGGCGTCGTGGTGGCGTGGAGCACGATCCTCCAGGGGTCGCTCCTCCTCTACGGCATGCTCTGGCTCCTCGCCCTGGAGACGATCGCGCTCTCCCTGTTCGTGCTCGTCCAGACCCGCGGCATGCTCGGGTGGGTCGGGCCGGCTGCTCGATCGGCTGGGAGTCGGCGCCGTCCGGGGCCGCTCGACGCTCGGCCGGGTCGACGACGCACTCGGCCAGTTCTACCGGACGGCCCCGGCCGGCTGGCGCTCTCGATCGCCTTCCACTTCGGCGCCTGGTTCCTCGGCTCGCTCGAGACCTGGCTCATCCTGAGATTTCTCGGTGTCGAGGTCTCGTTCGCCACCGCCACCGTGATCGAGGCGTTCGGCACCGCAATCAAGGTCGCCACCTTCTTGATCCCGGCGAGCCTCGGCGCGCTGGAGGGCGGCTTTCTCGCCACGTTCGTCGCCCTGGGCCTCTCGGCCCCCGCGGCCATCTCCTTCAGTCTGGTTCGACGGGTCCGCGAGGTCGTCTGGATCGCCATCGGCCTCGTCGTGTTCGCGGTGATGCGGCCCCGTGAGCCTCTCGGGCCCTCGGGGGAGCGGCGCCGGGCTCGGCAGTTAAACGGGCCGGCGCGTGGCGTCCGTTGTTAGAATTAGCCTCGCCCATGAGCGCCAGAGGCTTCGTCGGCGCCCTCATCGTTGTCCTGCTCTCGGCGACAAGCTGGGCGGGGACGAGACTCGCCCACAGTGACTCACGACGGCCGACGGTACGTCGAGCTCCAGCCGCGTGGCCGCTTCGCTCCAGACGAAGCTCGACGCGACGCCCGTGAGCACGCGCGCCCATCTGCGAACCCGCGACAAGACGGTCACGTTCACGCGGAACTGGGCCCGAGTGATGGTCAACGGCAAGACCGTGGTGCTCGATGCGCCCGTCCGGGTGAAGCAGGGGTGTGGGCTCGTACCCGAGTCCTTCGTCGGCCGGGTAGTGCCCACGCTCGTTGCCGGCGCGCCGGCGGGCGCGGCCACCTCGCGCATGGCCGTCCGCGGCGGTCGAGGTCACCCTGGAGGACGTGCGGGTGCGCTCGTATCCCTCGTTCACCCGGATCGTCGTCGAGACGTCGGCGGCCGTTCCCCACCGCATCGAGTCGAGCGGACCCAGGGAAGCGCGCGTCCGGCTGCTCGGTCTCGGGCCGGCGCGCAGGTCGAGGGGATCCACGACGGGCTGATCGCCGAGGTGCGGCTGGAGCGCGCCGGGGCCGACGGGCTCCTGCGCGTGGTCTTCGAGGGGCGGCCGGGACGATTCGGCCGACGACGCTGGCCGATCCGCCGCGCCTGGTGCTCGACGTCGCCCGGCCCGCCGAGCCCACGACCCGCGAGGGCCGGGAGCAGATCGGGCCGCTCAAGATGATCGTGCTCGACGCCGGGCCACGGCGGCCACGACTCCGGCGCCATCGGGCCCCACCGGGCTCATGGAAAAGGATCTGGTGCTCGACGTCACGCAGCCGCGTCGCCAGGCTGGTCGAGGACAAGCTGGGCGTCAAGGTGCTGCCTGACCCGCGACGCCGACTACTTCGTGACCGCTGCGCGATCGCACCAGCTATCGCCAACCGCGAGCGCGCGCGACCTGTTCGTCGTCGATCCACGCCAACGCCCACCGCGAGGCCGCCTCGGACGGCGTGTCGAGACCTACTTCCTGTCGTCGGAGGCCACGGACAACGCCGCGCGCCAGGTGGCCGCGCTCGAGAACAGCGTCGGTCCAGCTCGAGAAGCCGGCCGGCCGCGCGGCCGAGCCAGGTCGGACATCGTGAAGGCGATCCTGTGGGACCTGGCCCAGTCGGAGTTCCAGCGGGAGTCCTCGCGCCTGGCCGAGGTCGTCCAGGACTCGATGACCCAGTCGCTCGCGCATTCCCAACCGCGGCGTGAAGCAGGCGGGCTTCTACGTGCTGGGCGGCGCCGCGATGCCGGCGATCCTGATCGAGATCGGCTTCGTGACGAATCCCAAGGGAAGAGCGCCGCCTCAAGGACACGAAGTATCGCGACGAGATCGCGCGCGCGATCTTCGCCGGGCTCGTCGAGTACAAGCGCGCTCGGACCAGCGGGCGCGCGGCGCCGCCGCCGCCGGTCACGCGAGGCGCGCTCGCGATGCCGCGCGCCGACGGACGCGCCGCCCGACCAGCTCCGCGCCCATCGCCGCTCACCCGCGACTACCTGCTGCACCCGGAGGGCTCGGTGCTCGTCGAGTTCGGCGCGACGCAAGGTCATCTGCACCGCCTCGGTCGAGGAGAAGGTGCCGCCCTTCCTCAAGGGGCAGGGGCAGGGCTGGGTGACCGCCGAGTACGGCATGCTGCCGCGCTCGACCAACACGCGCATGCACCGCGGAGAACCGCGGCCCGAGCGGCCGCTCGCAGGAGATCCAGCGGCTCGTCGGCCGCGCGCTGCGCGCCGTGATCGATCGCGGCAAGCTCGGCGAGCGCACGGTCGTGGGTGGACTGCGACGTGATCCAGGCCGACGGCGGCACGCGCACCGCCGCCATCACCGGCAGCTTCATCGCCGCTGGCCGACGCCATCGCGCCGTGATCGCCGGCGCTGCCAGGCCACGGCCGCGATGCGCGACTGCGTGGCCGCGATCAGCGTCGGCATCGTCCAGGGCGCAGCCGCGCGCTCGACCTGAACTACGCCGAGGACTCGACCGCCGAGGTCGACATGAACGTCGTCATGACCGGCGCCGGCGAGTTCGTGGAAGTGCAGGGCACCGCCGAGCAGGTCCCGTTCAGCCGCAGCCGGCTCGACGACGCTGCTCGGCCGTCGCGGAGCGCGGCATCCGCCGCCTCGTCGGCGCTCCAGCGGCGCGCCCTCGACGCGCGTGCCGAGCGCGCCTTCACGCTCCTAGACCGCGTTCTCGTCCTCGCGACGCTCAATCCGCGCCAAGGGACGCGAGCTCCTGGCGCTGCTCGGCGCCGTGCCCTCGCAGCTCAAGCTGCTCGCCGGATGATTCCCGGCGCCGCGCTGCCCGACGGAGACGGGCAGACCTACGCCGAGAACGCGCTCGTCAAGGCCCGCACGGCCGTTGCAGCCTGACGGGCGCGCTGGCGCTCGGCGACGACTCCGGGCTCGAGGTCGACGCGCTCGACGGCGCGCGCCGGGGCTCCACTCGGCGCGGTTCGGCGGCCACGGGCTCGACGACGCCGGAGCGCTGCGGAGCTCCTGCTCGAGCGGCTCCGCGACGTGCCGCCGGCGCGGCGCACGCGCGCGCTTCCGCTGCGTGATCGCGCTGGTCGGGCCCGGCGCGCGGCGAGCAGGTGGTCGAGGGCGTCGTGGAAGGCGTGATCGCCGAGGCGCCGCGCGGCAGCGGCGGCTTCGGCTACGACCCGTGTTCTTCTACCCGCCGCTCGGCCGCACGTTCGGCGAGATCTCCGACGAGGAGAAGCGCCGCGTGAGCCACCGCGGGAAAGCGCTCGACGCGGCCCGGCGACTCCTCGGCGAGTGATATATCGGTTCGGCGCGACTCGACACGATGATCGCTGGCGGGGTGTGGCGCAGCCTGGTAGCGCACCTGCTTTGGGAGCAGGGGGCCGGAGGTTCAAATCCTCTCACCCCGACCACCTATGAGAGAGGAAAGGACGCGTGAGAACCGTCGTCGGGCTCTCGTAGCCACGCTGCTCGTTCTCACCAGCGCAGCGGCCTGGGCCTACACCTGCCCCGTCGTGATCAAGCAGGCCGAGGACCTCATCAAGAAGGCCGAAGCGGGCAAGGTGACGCCCGAGACCCGGCAGCTGATCGACGAGGCCAAGAAGCTCCTGGGCGAGGCCCGGGCTCACCACGAGAACGCCAAGACCAAGCGTGACCACGGCGACGCGGTCCGCAAAGCCAGGACCGCCGTCGCGTTCGCCGAAGAGGCCATCATCCTCCAGAGCCCATAGCTCGCCCGGCGGTGCGACGTCGACGCCAGCGATTCGCCGGCAACGCCGTCTTCATCACTGGTGCCTCCTCCGGCATCGGCGCCGCCCTCGCCCTCGAATTCGCCCGTGAAGGCGCCGACGTGGTGCTAGCGGCCCGCCGGCGGGACCGGCTGGAGTCGCTGGCGGCCGAGATCGGCGCCATCGGCCGCCGGGCGGTAGTGGCCCCGTGCGACGTCACCCGGGAAGGCGACCTCGAGCGGGCAGCCGCCGCCGGCCGGGCCGCCTTCGGCAAGCTCGACGTCGTCGTTGCCAACGCCGGGTTCGGGGTCACCGGGCTCCTCGAGCGCCTCTCCCTCGACGATTACCGCCGCCAGCTCGAGACGAATGTCTTCGGCGTCCTGCGCACGGTCTACGCGACGCTCGAGGACCTCGAGAAGAGCCGCGGGCGGCTCGTGGTGATCGGGAGCGTCAGCGGCCACGTCGCCGTTGCCGGCTCCTCGGCCTACTCCATGAGCAAGTTCGCGGTGCGTGGCCTGGCCGCCTCGCTCGGGCACGAGCTGGCTGAGCACGGCGTGTCGGTGACCTTGATCAGCCCGGGCTTCGTCGAGTCGGAGATCCGGCAGGTCGACAACCGCGGCGTCCGGCGCGCCGAGGCCCCGGCGCGGCCGATTCCCGCCGCGCTGGTCATGGCGACGCCCACGGCCGCGCGAAAGATCGTGAGCGCGGTAGCGCGTCGGCGCCGAGAAGTGGTGATCACCGGCTTCGGGAAGGCCGCGGTGCTCCTCCAGCGGCACCTTCCGGGGCTGCTCGCGGAAATAATTCGACGTTTCGCTATTAAAGGACGACGAGAACCGCGCTAAGATGGGCGGAGCGCCGAGGCGCCATGGAGGGAGGCGAATGCTCCACTTCACGATCGACGGGTTTCGGGGTTTCCGCTCTCGCTTCGACGACGCTCACCTGATCCAGGAGGTTCTCGAGGACGCGCCCGCGCAGCTCGGGCTGCGGCGGGCCATGCCGGCCTTCGTGCTGCCCTACTACAACGGGGTCGTCCCGGAAGACTGCGGGATCAGCGCGTTCGTGTTCCTGCGCCGGCGGGCACTTCACGCTCCACACCTTCTCGTTCCGGGAGACGTACTTCGCCGATCTGGTGGCGCCCGACGACTTCGACCCCGCCCGGCTCCGCGGGCTGCTCGAGGCCGTGTTCCCGTGCGCGATGACCAGCGTCAGGACCGTCGAGCGGCAGGATCTCAAGGACTCCGAGCCGGACGTCGACAACGACTTCGGCCCGCATCTCTTCCTGAACATCGACGCCTACCAGGGCCCCGCGGGACCTGGACGCGCTCTTCAACCTCTTCGACCGGCTTCCGGCCGAGATCGGCATGACGCCGATCATGCGGCCCTACGTCATTCGCGACGAGGTTGGCGGGCAGCCGGTGCTGAGCGCCATGACGATGATCGCGGAGAGCCACGTGAGCCTGCACGTGTTCCCCGCGAGGAGCGCGCCTACTTCGACATCTTCTCGTGCCGATTCTTCGACCGGTCGTTCGTCGTTCCCGGCTGCTCGCCCAGTTCCCGGCGGTAGCGTCCAGGAGGCGCTGATCGCCCGGGGCAGCCGCTACCGGTATCTCCGGACCGAGCGGGCCGACGAACACGCCAAGTCGCGCACCTGGCTACCTCAGCGATAGGAGCGACCATGACTCGTGACCTCCGTTTCGACGACCCGAGCCTCGTCCGCGAACCCATGACCGTTGCCGAAGAGGGCGGGCGGGGCAGCGTGCTCGCCCTTGCTCGGGCGGATGCAGAAATCCGCCTTCCAGGGGCGCAAGCTCGCGGAGGCCTTCGAGGCCTGGAAGAGGATGATCGAGGGCGACAGCCTCATCTGCATGGGCTACGCGGCGTCGATGTCGAGCGCCGGCATGTGGCCCCTCGTCACGTGGCTCGTGGAGCGCGGCTACGTCGACGTGCTCGCGTCGACCTCGGCCAACATCACCGAGGACCTGCTGGACATGATGGACGGCACGCGGGTCTACCGCGTCGACCCCGAGCACGTGGACGACGTGGCGCTCGCCGAGAAAGGGTACTACCGGTTCTACGACCACATCGTCTCGTCCAAGAAGTACGACCAGATGGAGACGGTCGTCACCGGCCGGTTCTTCGACGAGCTGGCCGAGACCTGGCGCAAGCCCACCATTCCCACGGTGCGCCTGCTCTTCGAGCTCGGCCTCTGGCTCAACGCCAAGGGGTTCGAGAAGTCGATCCTGGCGACGACGGCACGCAGCCAGGTACCCGGTGTTCTGCTGCGGGCTGCCCGACGGGCCGATCGGTGAGGGCTACAGCACCTCGCCCAAGGCCGAGCAGGCGCCGGTCGTCGACTTTTTCAAGGACTACCGGATCGCGACCGACATCATGGACAACGCCATGATGTCCAAGCGCGGGACGTCGGTCGTCTTCCTGGGCGGCGGCGTGCCCAAGGACTTCCTGCAGATCACGGCAACCAGCGTCCGGACCCGCCACGGCAACGTGGACCCCACGCCGCACAAGGCCTCGGTCCAGATCACCACCGACAACACCGTCTTCGGCGGGCTCGGCGGCGCCACGCTGGCGACCGAGTGCATCTCCTGGGGCAAGGAGGCGCACGGCAGCGACAACGTCATGTGCTTCGCCGACGTCACGATCGCGCTGCCCATCATCTGTCAGGGGCTGGCCGAGTACTTCGGGCGTGGGCACCGGCGCGAGCGGCCCAAGCCGCTGAAGCTCGCCGAGGTCTTCTAGCCCCTCGCCATGCGCCGTCGCGCTCTGCTGCTCGGGCTGGCGATGCTCCTCGCCGGCACGAGCAGCTAGCGCGCAGAGTGACCGTCCGACGGCCGATTCGTTCCGGCTCGAATGGACGCGACGCCCGGGCTGGATGCGCCCGGGAACCGACGGATACATCTACAACGAGTCACGCTGGCGCGTGACCAACGTTCGAATCCGCGCGCAGGTCGTCGACGGCTGCGGGGCGCGTCGTCCGCGAGACGGTCGTCTCCGTGTTTGGCAACGCGGTTCCCGGGACGCGGACGTTCTTCTCGCTGCCGCAGCTCGCGGAGGGGGAGAACTTTCAGCTCGCGGTCGTGAGCTTCGACCTGATCGCTCGGGAAGGTCCCGCCAGACAGGAAAGACAGGAAAGCCCGTAAGGGGGCGGTTCCCCCTCACGGGCTTCCTTCGTCGCTACCTGCCGTCGCTACTTGTTGTGACCGTGGCCCTTGCCGTGGTCTTTGCCGTGGTCCGAGCCGCGCGTCTCCTGAACGGGGGCTGTGGTCCGCGATCGTGCCAGTTCCGTTTCTCCGCCCACTGGTTACCCCACTCGTGACCCCAGTGCGGCGGCGCTCGGCGCTGCCACTGCTTCCAGTGCCCCGGAGGCACATGGTAGTAACGCACTGGCACCGTCAGGACAGGCCGCGGAACGAACTGCGGAGAGACGAAGACCCACGGCCCGTCGTGTCGCCGGCTCACATGCCAGCCTGAGCCGGTGGAACACCCAATATTGCCCACCGTAGAAGAAGATATTCCTCGGTGCGTCCGGCACGTAACGCACCGTCGGGACGGCCGGGACGACCACGAGGGGCGGCGGTGCCGGCAGGCTGAAGCCGATATCCACGTGAACCTGAGCGTAAGCCGGTCCCGCCAGGATCATCCCAAGCAGGGCGACGGCGGCGTAGTAAATGAGCATGTAGATCCTCCTCCGACGTTGGGGATATGTCCATTCACTCGAGGGTGCAAGAAGACTGCCGGTGCGCCGGTCTTGACAGCCGGTCGCCGGGGGCTATGTCTTCGGCCGTGCAAGCCCCTGCAGCGCCCTTCCACTCGAGCGAGGTCAGCCGATGAGCTACCGTGATCATCTCCGCCGACTGCCACATCGATATGACCTGGATGCCCGGCGACCTCTGGGTCAAGAACGCGCCGGCGCGGATGCGGCGACCAGGTCCCCCAGGTGCGCCAGACACCGGACGGCCCGCGCTGGTTCGCCGAGGAAAAGGAGCTCGGGGTCTTCGGTGGCCTCGGGTTCGGCTTCGACAAGGTGCAGCGTAACTTCTCAAAGCACGTGGAGAGGATGTTCCAGGCCGGCTTCTACGAGGGCGGACCCCACCCGACCACGCCGGCCTTACGGCTCAAGGACCAGGAGATCGACGGCATCGACGCCGAGGTGATGTACGGCATCCTCGGGATCGGCCTGCGCATGCAGGACCGCGAGCTCATCCAGACCGTGTACGAGATCTACAACGACTGGGCGGCCGACTTCTGCAAGAGCAATCCCCAGCGCTTCGTCGGCCTCGCGTGCATTCCCAGCCACGATCCGGCCGCGGCGGCGGGCGAGCTGCGGCGGGCGGCGCGGCTCGGGCTCAAGGGCGCCGACTTCGCCGTGTCGACTGCCGCGTACCCCATCTGGCACGGCGCCTGGGATCCGCTCTGGGAGGCAGCTCAGGAGTGCCGCATGCCGATCTCCTTCCACACGACGGGCTATCCGGCGCGCGAGCCCTCCGACGAGGCGATGAAGAAGGAGTACGATCTGAGGTATCGCGCCACCCGGACCACCATGTTCCAGATCGTCGCCGCCGAGTTTCTCGCGAGCATCGTCTTCTCGGGCGCCCTGGATCGCTTCCCGCAGTTCAAGTTCGTGCTCGGCGAGGCCGGCGTGACCTGGATTCCCTACATCCTCGATCGGATGGACGAGGAGTACGAGGACCGCTACTACCAGCTCAACCTGTCGATGAAGCCCAGCGAGCTGTGGCGACGCCAGGGGTTCTCGACCTATCAGCACGAGCCCTCGGTGGCGGTGATGATTCCGCTGATCGGCGAGGACAACATCATGTGGGGTCGGACTATCCGCACCCCGACGGCATCTGGCCCGACTCGCAGAAGTGGATCAGCCAGGACCTGGGATCGGTCAGCCCGGCCGTTCAGCGCAAGATTCTCTGCGAGAACGCCGGCAAGCTGTACGGGCTGCTGTAAGGCGCGGACGCGACGCGAAAGGAGACGATCATGGCCAGGATCAAGCACATCGCCATCCGGACACCGGACCCGGAGAAGACCGCAGCGTTCTACAAGGACGTGTTCGGCCTGAAAGAGGTCGGTCAGGCGCGGACGGGCTGCTACCTCTCCGACGGGTACATCAACCTGGCGATCCTCAAGTCCAGGGACGACGGAGACGGCGAAAGCCCCCGCGACGTGCCGGGGTACGGCGGCATCCATCACTTCGGCTTCATGGTGGACGACGTCGACGAGACCTGCCGGAAGCTCGACGAGGCCGGGGCCAAGGCCATGACCAGCCGCGCCGACGTGGGCCACGGCGGAGCCGCCGCCGCGCGCTCGTACTACGAGATCAAGTATCGCGGGCCGGACGGCCAGGAGCTCGACGTCACCGAGACCGGCTGGATCAGCGGATAGCCGGGAGCGACCGCAGCGCGGTCACGGTCGTCGAAAGCGGACGATCGTGTAGCCGAGCGACGAGGCCTGGCCGGGGCGCAGGCGGCGCTCCAGGCGTCGGCGGTCTCTCGAGAAGCCGTGGGCGGCGCGGCGCCGGTCGCCCGCGCGCCGTTCGAGGATCACCTGGACGCCGTGCACACCGGCGAGCCGGCTCTGGAGGTAGTCGAACAGGGTCCGGTCGCGCCGGCGAACGACGATCAGCAGGTCGACGTCGGGGAAGGCGTGAGAAGGAAGAGTCGCCAGGAGCTGCGCGGTGTGCCGCGCGCAGTAGCCGTGCGTCTCGGTCGGGTCGTCGAAGGGCGCCTTCTCGCCCATGTCGCCGGACCTGCCCTCGACGCGGCACGACGCACAGATGATTCTCATTCAGTCAGCGGGCCGCGCATCCTCACCCCGGCGATCGAGGACCCTCTATTATTCCGGAAATTTGATCGCGTCGGCCGCACTCTATCACGACCAAGGAGGCGCGCATGCCACAAGGTGTGAGACACGCACTGATCACCGGCAGCTCGAGGGGAATCGGACGCGGTATCGCGCTGGCGCTGGCGGCGGAGGGCGTCAAAATCGCGATCCATTACTACCGGAACGAGGCGGCCGCCAAGGAGACGCTCGCAAAGGTGCGGGCGCGCGGGTCCGACGGATTCCTCGTGCGGGCCGACGTGATCGATCCGGCCCAGATCACCGACATGTTTCAGAAGGTGAAGGCCGAATTCGGCACGCTCGACGTCTTCGTGAGCAACGCCCGACCAGAGGTGCCGGAGTTCTTCCAGCCGCCACTGGAGATCACCCTGAAGCAATGGGACGCGGCCTTCGACTCGCAGGCCAAGGGGTTTCTCGTCGGGGCCCGGGCGGCGCTTCGCTGATGAGCGAGGGGGCAGGATCCTGGCGATCACCTATGCCCAAGGGAGCCGAACCGGCGGCCTCCAGCCGTGGGTGGGCATGGGGTCCGCGAAGGCGGCGCTGGAGTCCCTCGTGCGGTATCTGGCGGTGGCGGTGGCCCGACGCGGGATCACGGTGAATGCGATCAGCCCCGGCTGGACGGAGGACAGCGTGCTGAACACGCTGCCGGAGCAAGCCCAGCAGCTCATCCGCGGCTGGCACGAGCGCGGATGGACACCGATGGGACGTCTCGGAACGCCGGAGGACGTCGGCAACGCCGTCGCGCTCTTCTGCTCGGAGAAGGCCCGCTGGATCACCGGGCAGGTGATCTACGTCGATGGCGGCGCCTCGTTGATGAACCCGGAGGTCCCCCCGAGATCCAGACCGGGTAGCGTTCGCTCCGAACGCGGCGTCGATTACGCCGGCGCGGCTCCCTGCGTGGCGACGTAGAGAGCGTAGAGGGACTGGCTCCCGCACATGAACAGGCGGTTGCGCTTGGGACCGCCGAAGCAGAGGTTGCCGCAGACCTCGGGGAGCCGGATGCGCCCGATGAGCTTGCCCTCCGGCGTCCACACGGTCACGCCGCTGTAGCCGAGACCGCGGCCGCCGGGGTTGCCGTTGCTGGAGACCCAGACGTTGCCGTCGACGTCGCAGCGCGCGCCGTCGGGGCCGCACTTGATGCCATCGACCATGAAGTCGCTGAACAGCTTCTGGTTCGACAGCTTGTTGTCGGTGCCGACGTCGAACACGTGCATGTCGCGCTTGCCGCCCTGGTGCGCGTCGCCGGGGCCCCGCCCGTGCTGATGACGTAGAGCTTCTTGTAGTCGGGCGAGAAGCAGAGGCCGTTCGGGTCGGGCAGCTGATCCTCGGTGATCACGAGATCGAGCTGCCCGCTCGGGTCCACAGCGGTACACGCTCGTCGGCAGCTCGCGCTTCATGGCGGCCGACCTCCGGCGGCTGGCCCAGGCGATGCTTGATCCGGCCCGCGCGGTTGGCTCGGCCCGCCCGGCGCGTCGACCGTGCCCTCGTAGAGCTGCCCGCCGTACGGCGGATCGGTGAACCAGTAGCTCCCGTCGGGATGCGCCACGACGTCGTTGGGCGAGTTGAGTCGCTTGCCGTTGTACGAGTCGGCGATGATCGTCACCGAGCCGTCGTGCTCGTAGCGGACGACGCGCGTCGCGTGAGGTGCTCGCAGGAGAGCTGGCGGCCCTGGAAGTCGAAGGTGTTGCCGTTGCTGTTGTTCGACGGGCTCCGGAACACTTTCACGCTGCCGTCGTCTTCCAGCCAGCGCAGCTGCCGGTTGTTGGGGATGTCGCTCCAGACCAGGTAGCGCCCCTGACCGCTCCACGCCGGGCCCTCGGACCAGAGCGCGCCCGTCCAGAGGCGCTTGATCGGCGTGTTGCCCTGGCGAAGACCGTTGAAGATCGGATCGATCGTGATGACGTCCGGATCGACGTACGTGATGGGCGGCGCCGACGGCCCCCACTCGCGGGGCGGTGTCGTGATGGTGCTCGCCGGGTCGGCGGGCTTGCCGGGCGCCTGGGCCTTCACCACGGCGGGCACGAACGCCGCGGCGCCGGCGCCGACTCCCACCGCCCTCATGAATCTCCGCCGCGAGATCACGCTGCCGGTCCTGAGGCCGCCTCGTTCAGGTGCCATGACTTCCCTCCGATCGAAAGGTGAGACGACGGAGCCGCGCGCCGTAGTGTTCGGCGGCGCAACCGTATCAGAGACGGTTGTCGCCCGGCAAGTCACCGAACGCTCGAGAAGAGATCCGGCCAGGTCGCGACACGCCGGCCGTGCCACGTCGGCCCCTCGCGCACGAACTTCCACTCTGGATTCCGCGCGACGTCCCGGAGGCTGGCGCACACCTGGTGGAACGTGGGCACGTCGGCGTCGGCACACTCGAAGTAGGTGACGAAGTCGTACGCGCCCTCGGGCGCCGGCTCCGACGTGCTCTTGTAGGTGCGCCGCAGCAGGCACGGGATCCCGGCGGCCGACGCCAGCGCGTGGCCCTCGCTCTTCATCCGGCCCTCGTCGTCGTAGCGCGGCAGGAAGTACGTGTGGCGCTCCATCCAGTCCTTCGCCCACCACGCGGCTGTCTTGTTCATCGGAACCAGGAACGCGTTCGGCATGACGCGGCCGGGCTGCTGCACGACCTGGTGGGCGTAGGCGAAGTTGTTCATGGCCGCGCCGGTGTACGTCCGCGGGCGGACGACGCCGCCGATCACCCGGAGGCGGGCGAGAGCGCCGAGCAGGCGCGTGGCCTCGGCGCAGAAGTCGCTCACGGGCGCCGCGGTCGGCGCCGCGACGTGCACGACCGCGTCGGCCTGCGCGACGCCGTCGTCGGCGAGGGCGCCGGGCGTCGCGCCGTGCCCGCGCAGGAACGCGATCGACTGAGACGGCGGGCCGGCCGCGGGCGCGAATTCGTTCTGGAGACCGAGCTTCTCGGCGAGCGCGGGAATGGCGACGCCGGCCACCGCGCGCGCATCGGCGCCGTCGGAGAGCCGCAGACAGACGTACGCGCCGTGGCGGAGAACTTCGCCGGCCAGGACAGAGTTGTCGAGCATGACGCACCTCCTGCCCCGCACGGTAGCCGCGCGCGTGGTGGGTGTCCAATGCAGAGAGCGGAGGATGCTCATCGCCCGGCCGACATCGTGACGCCATCGTTCGGTAACCGGTTCTTAATGCGCCTCCGATGCGCGCCGTTCAACACAATGGCCGCATGGAGCGACGGCATCTGTGCGTCGTCACCGAGACGTACCCGCCTGAGATCAACGGCGTCGCCACGACCCTCGCGCAGCTCGTGTCCGGGATGCGCGCGCGCAGCTCACCGGGTGTCGCTCGTGCGGCCCCGGCAGCGCGTCGACGCGCCGGGGCCCGGCGCGGACGCCGCGACGACGCTCGTCGCCGGCGTGCGCCTGGCCGGCTATCGCGGCCTGCAGATCGGGCTGCCGGTCGGCGCAGCTGCGCGCCGCCTGGACGCGGTGTCGTCCGGACGCCGTGTACGTCGCGACAGAGGGACCGCTCGGCTGGTCGGCGCTGCGCGCGGGGCCGCCCTCGGCGTGCCCGTCTACAGCGGCTTTCACACCAACTTCCACCGCTACGTCGGTCACTATCGTGCGGGCTGGCTGCGCCATCCGGTGGCCACCTACCTCCGCCGCTTCCACAACGCCAGCGCGGCGACGTCTCGTCTCCACCGAGCGCCTGCGGGCCGAGCTCGCGACCGCCGGCTTCAGGAATCTCCGCGTGATCGGGCGCGGGGTCGACAGCTCACCGATTCGATCCCGCACGCCGCTCGGTCGCCCTGCGCGAAGCATGGGGAGCGTCGGACGACGATCTGGTGGTCCTGTACGCCGGACGGCTCGCCGCCGAGAAGAACGTCGGGCTCGCGATCGATGCGTACGGGGCGATGCGGCGGGTGAGCCCGCGTCTGCGCTTCGTGCTCGTCGGCGACGGGCCGCTGGGCGCGGCCCTCCGGCGCGACCATCCCGATCTCGTCTTCGCCGGGTTCCGCACGGGCGACGACCTCGCCGCGCACTACGCTTCGGCCGATGTGTTCCTGTTCCCCAGCGAGACGGAGACGTTCGGCAACGTCACGCTGGAAGCGATGGCGAGCGGCCTGGGGTGATCGCCTACGACCATGCCGCGGCGCGGTGCACATCGAGAACGGGACGAGCGGCCTGGCGATCCCGGCGGGCGACCGGGAGGGGTTCATCGCGGCCGCGGTGAGGCTCGCGCGGGCGCCCGAGCTGCTGCCCCGATGCGGCGAAGAGCGCGGACGGCGATGGAGATGGTCGACTGGGCACTGGTCGTCGAGCGCTTCGAGCGACTCCTGACCGGGCTCGCCCGTGGAGAGGAGAACGATCGTGGGGAACACGTTTCTGTATGCCCTGGGGCTGTGCGGCGCCGTCGCGGCGGGGCTCTCGATGCGGAGGCTCGCGGTCGCGCTCTCACCCTGCGGGCGCGGGCGCTGACCCCGCTCCTGCTACGGTGGCTGGCGCGCCGGGTCCGGACGTTTCACTACGGGGGTGAGCAGTTCTTCGACGCCGACGGAGCGGGCCAGGCGCTGGTCGCACGGCGCCGGCAGGGGCTGGCACAACTGTCCGGGGCGCTGCGGGCCCGGTACGCGGCCTCGGACGCCTGGAGCGAGGCGCTGGGCGAAAGCTTCTCGGACCTTCGGTTCACCGACGCGAACCGGGTGCCGTTCCCGTTCGCGCAGGTCATGCGCGAGCGCTTCAATCTGGCGTCCGTCGTCACCGCGTCTGACGGCCCGCGACTGCAGCACCTGGACGGACACTGGACCCTCGACGTGAGCGGCTCGTACGGGTGAACGTCGCGGGCAGCGCCCGCTACAAGGAATGGATGACCCGGGGCCTCGAGCGGACTCGGGACCTGGGCATGGTGCTGGGGCCGCTCCACCCGCTGGTGGCGGAGAACATCGCGCGACTCAAGACGATCTCGGGGCTCGACGAAGTGTCGTTCCACATGAGCGGCACCGAAGCGGTGATGGCCGCGGTGCGGCTGGCCCGATTCAACACCGGGCGCAAGCTCATCGTGTGCTTCTCGGGCGCCTACCACGGCTGGTGGGACGGGGTGCAGCCCGGGCTCGGCAGCGAGCGCGCGATCGGCGACTGTCTCACGCTGAAGGATCTTCACCCGGCGTCGCTCGACGTCATTCGCCGGCGCGCGGGTGAGATCGCCGGCGTGCTCGTCAACCCGGTGCAGTCCTTCCATCCCAATGCGCCGCCTCCGAACGACGCCATCCTGCTGACCAGCGACGCGCGCAAGACCACTGACGGCTCGGCGGCGTACGGCGAGTGGCTGCGGCGGCTTCGCGCCATTTGCGCCGAGGCGCGGCGTGCCGCTCATCTTCGACGAGGTCTACACCGGATTCCGCCTCGCCCCGGGCGGAGCGCAGGAGTACTTCGGGGTCCGCGCCGACATGGTCGCGTACGGCAAGACGGTCGCCGGCGGGTTCCCGATCGGCGTGGTCTGCGGGACGAGGGCGCTGATGCGGCGGTTCGATCCCGAGCGACCGATGCGCGTCGCGTACGTGGTCGGCACGTTCTCGGCGCACCCGGCCGTGATGGGCGCGATGAACGAGTTCCTGCGCTGGCTGGCCGACCCCGCGACGGCGTCGCTCTAGCGACGAGATGAACGAACGCTGCGCGCAATGGGCGCAGGCGACGAACCGCGCGCTCTGCCGACGCGGGCCTGCCGCTCCGCGTGATGAATCTGGCCACGGTGTGGACGGTCCTCTTCACCGAGCCCGGGCGCTACAACTGGCTCCTGCAGTACTACCTGCGCGCCGAGGAGTGACGCTGAGCTGGGTCGGCACGGGCCGGTGCCTCGGCACCATGGACTTCACCGACAAGGACTACGAGGCGTTGCGACTCAAGCTTATCGACGCCGCCGGCCGGATGCAGGCCGACGGCTGGTGGCTGGGCGCGGAGCACCCGCGCCGAGAGAGATCATGCGGCTTCGCCTGATCAAGGAGGCGCTGACGATGCTGATTCCGATCCCGAAAACCGTCCAGGCGTTCCACGCGGAAGTCATGCGGCGCAAGAAGGACGATCACGTTCGCGTCGCACAGCGATACCGTCAACCAGCTCTTCCACATCATCAGCTCCAGCGTGTTCCTCGGCTGCTACTGCGCTGGCCTTCGCGGACCTGACGACCGCGATGGTCGGGCCGGGCTGGCGGCCTCTTCCTGCGGCAGATCGGCCACGCGATCCTGGAGCCGCCCTGCCATGACAAGGGAGGCGACGCTGCTCGGTTACAACACGCGGAACAAGACGATGATCCTCGGCACGTATCTCCTCATTCCGCTGGTCAACCTCGTGTGGTCCGGCGCGTACACGCTGGAAGCGCTCCGACCGCTGGCCGTCTCCCGTGGCGTATCAGTGGTTCCTGTGGACCGCGCTGGTCGTCGCCGGGCGCGTCGCCCATCTCGTGTGGGCCCACGGGCCGCGCCTGGCGCTCGTCTGGTTCGTGAAGCTCAGCGACCGACCCGCTCACCGACGTCATCGCCTACACTCCGCGCTTCCTCCGGCCCGCCTAGCACGTCCGCCGAGGCGCGCCGGGGTCGCCGATGAGGATCGCGGCCCCGGCGCTCGCCGCCGCGGTGCCGGAGGCTGCCGCGCGCGCGCTCCCTCGCCGTCCTCCTGATCGTCGTCGCGTCGGTGACGGTCTCGCCGGCCGAGCCGTCGATGGTCCTCGTCGAGGACTGGTCGCGCCAGACGCGTCGGCGCCGCTGGAGTCCCCGACGGCTGGCAACGTCATGACTGGGGATCCCCGAAGTACGACTTCACCGTGGTCGTCGACGGCCCGCGCAAGGGTCTTGCGCATGCGGAGCGAGAACGACAACTCGACGATCAGCAAGGAAGTCAGGATCGCCGTCAGGCAGGTCCCCGTCCTGGTATGGCGCTGGAAGATCGTGACGCTGCCCGCGAAGGCCGACTCGCGGCATCGCGAAACCGACGACCAGGCCGCCCAGCTCTACGTGACCTTTCCCCGCTTCCCGGAGCGGATCCGCTCACGGATCATCGGCTACGTCTGGGACACGACCGCGCCCGCCGGCACCGTCGTGCAGAGCCCGAGCGCCGGCGCCGTGACCTACGTGGTCGTACCGTTCTGGCCGGGCCGAGGCCGGCCGGTGGCTGACCGAGACGCGGAATGTGTTCGAAGACTACAAGCAGATCTACGGCGAGGCGCCGCCCGAGGAGATCAGGCTGCTTGTCACTGGCGATCGACCTCCAATGACACCCACTCGAGCCGCCGAGTCATGCGTGGGTGAGATCTTCTTCCGCCGCCGTGAGTAGCACGAGAATCCTTTGCGTCAGGCGCGCAAGCGATTGACACTCGGTCATCGCTGGAATGTTCGGCGAGTCGGCGTGTGCGGTCTGGAGCTGGCGGCGAGCCTACCTCTCCCGCTTTGCCAGCTCTGTCGGTGCTCCTTTCGCTGTCCTCCCGCTCGTGCCCCCACTGCGTAGGCCCATCACCAGTCGAGCGCGCGTCAGAGCAGCGGGAGGCGTCATCCTGAGGCGTACGACTGGGAACGAGCCGGAGCTGCTGCTCATCCATCGGCCGCGTCGGAACGACTGGACGTTTCCAAGGGGAAGGTCGAATCCGGTGAGACCGACGAGGCCTGCGCGCTGCGCGGAGGTCGAGGAGGAGACCGGCCTTCGTGCGCGTTCGAGTCCGAGCTTGCCACGACGGCGCACATCACCAGCAAGGGCCGGCTCAAAGAGGTCCGCTACTGGTTGATGCGACCGGTCGGCGGCGAGGCCGCTCCGCACAACGAGGTCGACGCCGTTCGCTGGGTCCCGCTGGCCCGCGCGGCGCAGCTGCTCACCTATCAGCGCGATCGGGATCTCCTCGAGGGTTTGTCGGCTTCCTGAGATCGTCTTCGGCTAGACTCCCTCCATCCGCCCGCGACCGAAGCGCCCAGGAGGAGCCGATGGCAAGCCAAAGCGTGAAAGACCTCGAGAGCAACGTGAATGCGGCACACGGAAATCTGAGCGGCCAGCTGCGAGGACTCGAGCCGCACCTGGAGCGGTCCGACGCGCCCGGAGAGTGGACGGCGCGAGAGGTGCTATCGCATCTCCTGTTTGAGCCGGGCTTCGACCCGGTGGTGCTCCTGAAGACGTTTGCTGATCGAGACTTGCCGCTGGTCGAGGTCACGCCGGGCGCGACCCATCTCGACGACCGCCGCCGCCGGATGACACTGAAGGAGTTCGCCGATGCGCTCGACACGCAGCGCCGGACGGTGCTCGAGTATCTTGGGGGCCTGCCCGAGACGCAGCTGGCGCGCAAGGCGCGAATCCCGCTCTTCAAGCAGTTCATGGGCACCGACGAGATCACGATTCCGATGTTCGTGGGAGCGATATTCGGCTATCACTGGAACGACCACGCCGGCCAGCTCGCGAAGATCCGCAAGGCGGTCGGGCTCCCGGACGCCGGCGGCGCTGTGAAGCCAAGCGGCGTCCCGATCTGATCGGCGCAGCCCGCCGGAGGACGCATGCACCGGGTTGACGTCCTCGTCATCCAGCCGATCGGAGACGAGGAGCTGGCGCAGATCGCGCGTCTCGACTCGCGGCTCCGCGTCGTCGACGCCCGCGGCTGGTTCGATGACGAGTACCGGCAAACGTGGCCGCAGTGGAGCGTCGATCGCTACCTGGGAAGGCGCCCCTGTCCTCCGAGCACGCGCCGGAGCGCGATCGCCTGCTGGCTGAGGCCGAGGTGGTCCTGGGTGGCTGGCCGTTTCCTCTGGATCTCAGGTCGCGGGCAATCCGGCTTCGGTGGTTTCATCAACGCCCGGCGGGGGCCAGCAACTTGCTGCGTGGCGATCTGTGGGGCAGTGACGTCATCGTCACCACGTCGCGGGGCCACGGCAATACCCGAGCCATGGCCGAGTACGTGCTGGCCTGCTTCCTCCATTTCGCGCGCGGCTTGCACCGGGCCTCCCGCGACCAGCAGCAGCAGCGCTTCGAGCACGGCACCTATCGGCCGGTCCTGATCGAAGGCAAGACCGTGTGTGTGGTCAGCGCCGGCGGCATCGGGCAGGCGGTCGGATCTCTTTGCGCCGGGGCCGGGATGCGCGTCGTCGGAACGCGCCGGCACGCTTCGCCCGGCGACGCTCTGCCCGTCGGTTTCAGCCGTCTCGAAAGTCCCGAGCATCTTCACACACTGCTCGCGGAGAGTGACTTCGTGGCCGTCTGCTGCCAGTGGACGCCGGAAACGACCGGATTGATCGGTCACGCGGCGTTCGCGGCGATGCGTCCGGGGACCGTGCTGGTCAACGTGGCCCGCGGGGAGATCGTCGATGAGGAAGCGCTGCTCGCCGCGCTGGCGTCGGGGAAGCTACGTGGCGTCGGGCTGGACGTCTACGTCGGAGAGTTCGAGCACGCGCCCGATCCGCGCTTGTGGCAGGACGAGCGCGTCCTGATCACGCCGCACGTCTCCGGTGGTACCGACGTCGCGCAGCATCGGGTCGTCGAGGTGTTCACCGACAACCTGCGCGCGTATCTGGACGGGCGACCGCTCGCCAACGTGATCGAGTGGGCGCGGGGCTACTAGCTCGCGCTAGCGCCTGATGATGACCTGCTTGCCCCCGTCTTCGTCCCCGCCGGCCTGAATCGTGCGATCGAGCTCCGAGATGGGCTTGAGCGCCTTTGGCGTGGACTGCTCGGCCGGCCGATCCGGGTCGATCCCCGCGTGGACGAAGTATTTCTCGGCCCTGCGCTTGAACGCATCGCAGCGCTGAGGGTCGGTCTGGCCGGGACGCGTGAAATGCGTCCGGTCCAGCGCCATGAAGATGAGCATGGCGCGGTAGAAGCCGAAGCTCTGGGGCATTTCCTCGGCGTAGTACTGGCCCCCGCTCCGGATGACGGCCAGGCCCGGCGGCTCCATGCCGAGCGCGACGCCGGGCATGCCCTCGACGGGTACCGGTGAGCTTGGGCGTGTCGGCCCCGAAGTGCCCCTTGTTCTTGTCGTAGTAGGCGCGCAGCTTCGCCAGGACGGAATCCCGTGGCCCGTCCGAGAGATAGATCACCACCGAATCGGCGCGCGCCGCCCCAGAGGCCCGCCCACCTTCGCGCTATTCAGGCAGCTCTCCGGCCAGATGGCCGTCGCGATGCTCCTGAAGGCCGGACCCAGATGGTCTCGCTTCACGTTCACGTACACGCGATGCTTGGTCGCGTCGGCGCTGCCCTTGGCGAAATGCACGAAGGCGCCGCCAACCCGAGCTTGATCGACGGTGACCGGGTTGTTTCTTCCTCCGTGTTACGCGTCGTGAACGGCGTGATCTTGATGTTGGAGAGCTGGCCGCGGTTCAGGTCCACGAAGTCGTCTCCGACCTGAAGGAGCGCCGCGACGCCGACCGCCTTCTCGAGATTGTCCAGCTCGTCGATGAAGGGCGGAACCGCCGACATGTCGTCAGAGGTCGCGCCGCCGGCGTCGTTGTACATTCCGTAGACTTCCCAGATCGCCGGGTTGTCTTTGATATGAACGCCGCGGCCTGAATGCCCGGCCGGCGACAGGCCGATGATCTTGTCCTTTTCCTTCCACACCTGATCCAGCCAGGCTTCCAGGTCCTTGTGCATGGGCGGCTCTCTCCCGTCGGTGACTCGGCAAAGCCGGGTCGCGCGCCGCAAGAGCCTCATGATAAGCGAAGCCGAGGCCGGCTGACGGGGCAGAACTTCGGGATAACTCCGGCCGAGTCAGCGAGCGATAATCCCGGTGTACGCTCCGTCAGGCATTCTGCTTCAGCTCACTTGGGGAATCGCGCATGGCGTTTGAGATTGGCAAGATCCAGACGGTTGTCGGGACGGGAGAGGAAGGCTACGCCGGCGACGGTGGCCCGGCTACGCAGGCGCTAATCGGCGAAGCATATGGGTGTGACTTCGACACGGAGGGCAACCTCTACATTTGCGACGGGCGCAACCACACCGTCCGCCGCATCGAGCAAGGGCTCCGGCATCATCATGACCGTCGCGGGCAGCGGGCGTCAGGGCTACTCCGGAGACGGCGGCCCGGCAACCGAGGCGACCCTGAACAACCTGTATTCGCTCCAGGTCGATACCAACGGCGATATCTACATCGTTGACCGGCTGAACGCCGCCATCCGCAAAGTCGATGCCGCCACCGGCATCATCACCACGGTGGCTGGGACGGGCGAACCGGGCTACAGCGGCGACGGCGGCCCCGGCGTCTTGGCCCAGTTGCGGGAGCCGAACGATTGCTTCCTGGACGGCAAAGGCGGCTTGCTCATCGCGGATATTCAGGATCAGCGGATACGCCGTCTAGATCTGAAGACGCGGCATCATTACGACCTTCGCCGGCAACGGGGAGAAGCGACGGACCGGGGATGGGAAGCCCGCCACGCAAGCTTCCATCATGGGCGCCCGGGCAGTCTGCATGGATAGCAAAGGGAACACCTACATCTGCGAGCGCGAGGGCAACGGCGTCCGGAAAGTGGATGCCAACGGCATCATGTCCACCTTCGCCGGTACCGGCGAGCGGGGCTACAGCGGCGACGGCGGCCCGGCCCTCGCCGCCACCTGGGGTGCGCCCAAGGCCATCCGGTGCGACCATCAGGACAACGTCATCGTCGTGGATACGGAGAACCATGCGATCCGCCGCATCGATGCCGTGACCGGCATCGTGACCACCATCGCCGGCGGGCACCGGGGTGGCGATGGTGACGGCGGACCTGCCACGAAAGCCGGCCTGGAGCGTCCCCACGGCTGCGGGATCGACCCCCAGGGTCATCTGTATATCGCCGACGGGATGAACCACCGGGTGCGGGTTGTCGGTATGGGGTAATGCGGGCATGGCTCTGCAAGGCGATGGACTGGCGTTCATGCAGCTCAGTCGGACACCAGTACGAGTTCATCAGAGCGGTGCGTACTCTCTCGGCTTTCGAGGCCGAGCCAACTGTGCCACTGCACGGTCACAACATGGCCGTTGGTAGTCACGTGGACGACCGTGCCGCGCGTGCTGTTAAATGATTCGCTCCGTTCGACTAGCTCACCGACATTAAAGTGCAGCACAGGCTTCTCCTGGGTAGGCGAATGGCAAGCCACCATCCAAATGCCGGTCCCGAGCGTGGCATTACCGGCGGCGCAACAAGCCAGATACACTTGGGTCTCGAGGCAAGAGCGTCAAACCGAGGCCGAGGTGCAGGCGGACCGAGGATAACACGGCCGCTCGCCCGGCTTGCGGTTCCCTGGGCCTCATCGCCGCGTGCGCGAGTAGCCCGCCAGGGTGCCGAAGCGTCCAGAGAAGAAGCGCGAGCCTACAGCGCCGGCAGAGCGCCGGGTCCTACCGATGGAGCTTCGGGTCGGCGATCGCCCGGCCGACGAGACCGGCGACTGGGAGATCATCGCCCGGCCGTACGTTGGCGCGCCGCTGGTGTATCGTAACTACCTGACGCGCCTGTAGCTCAGTAGGATAGAGCATCGGACTTCTAATCGACGGGCGGTGATGAGCCGCCCGCTCGTATTCCTCGCAGGTCGCATCCGGCATTATCGAGATCGCGCCGACGCGCGCTCACTTCAGAACCGCACGTCGCGCTCGCGCGCTCGAGGCGAAGCAGTCGTTGCGGGTCAGTCACACAAGATCAACGCTATGCGAGATCATCAGTACGTGGTCTCCGCTTCATCAGGAAGGTCACTGGCGGCACGCGGCGCTTCGCACCTCGCAAGCCAACGCCGCGAGGCGATCCTGCAGGTCGCAGGCCAGGCAGGCTCGTTGCTAGCGAGAAGGCGCCGAGGCTCGCGCCGATGCTGGCTCGAGGCGACGCCCTCCGCTGCAACGGCTGGCTCGAGCGTCGAGGCAGTCCAGGGTCGAGCTCGCTCGCCGGTTGACTCGCTGGTCTCCGCGCCCTACGGAGACGTGTTAGGCTCAGGGTGTTCACACCCTTCTGACCTTCGCCGACCTGGGCGCGTGAGGGTTAGGTTTAGATGAAGTGTCCCCGGTGCCAGCAGGAGGCGCCACGCCGAGGCGAAGTTCTGTCTGGAAGTGCGCGACGCCGCTGGCCCTCGCGATGCGCGAACTGCGGGACACAGCCCCGCGCGGAGCCCAAGTTCTGCTTCGAATGCGCCACGCCGGCCAGTGCCCCCGGCTCCGCGCCGCGGCTTTGCCTCACCGAGTCCTACACCCCCAAGCACCTCGCCGAGAAGATCCTCACCTCCAAGAGCGCCCTCGAGGGCGAGCGCAAGCAGGTCACGGTGCTCTTCGCCGACCTGAAGGGCTCGATGGAGCTGCTCGCCGACCGCGATCCCGAGGAGGCGCGCAAGATCCTCGACCCCGTGCTCGAGCGGATGATGGAGGCCGTCCACCGCTACGAGGGCACGGTGAACCAGGTCATGGGCGACGGGATCATGGCGCTCTTCGGCGCGCCGCTCGCCCACGAGGACCACGCCGTGCGGGCGTGCTACGCGGCGCTCCGGATGCAGGAGAGCGTGAAGACGTACGCGGAGAGGTGCGACGCTCTCACGCGGCCGTGGTCAAGATCCGCGTCGGGCTGAACTCCGGGGAGGTCGTCGTGCGCGCCATCGGCAGCGATCTGCACATGGACTACACGGCCGTCGGCCAGACGACGCACCTGGCCGCGCGGATGGAGCAGCTCGCCGATCCCGGCGCGATCGTGATCACGCCCGAGACGCTGGCGCTGGCCGAGGGCTACGTCGAGGTGAAGTCGCTCGGCCCCGTGCCGGTGAAGGGGCTCGCCGACCCCGTGGAGGTCTACGAGGTGACGGGGGCGGGCCCGGCGCGGACCCGCCTGCAGGCGGCCGCCCGGCGCGGGCTGACGCGGTTCGTCGGCCGCGACGCCGAGCTGGAGCAGCTCCGCCGCGCCCAGCAGCTCGCCGGCGAGCGGTCACGGTCAGGTGGCGGCGATCGTCGGCGAGGCGGGGGTGGGCAAGTCGCGCCTCGTCTACGAGTTCACCCACTCGCATCGCCTGCAGGGCTGGCTGGTCCTCGAGAGCGCCTCGGTCTCGTACGGCAAGGCGACGAGCTACCTGCCGGTGATCGACCTCCTCAAGGGCTACTTCAAGATCCAGGACCGGGACGACCTCCGCGAGATCCGCGAGAAGGTGACGGGCAAGCTGCTCACCCTCGACGAACGCGCTGAAGCCGACGCTGCCGGCGTTGCTGGCCCTGCTCGACGTGCCCGTGGACGACGCCGCCGTGGCAGTACGCTCGATCCGGCGACAGCGCCGCCGGCAGCACGCTCGACGCGGTGAGGCGGTTGTTGTTGCCCAGGATGAGCAATACGTAACTGAACGAAGTACAAT
>ERZ1370068.5169-contig-4203_pt1 | contig 115832 bp, 156 predicted proteins | sample MGYA00561227_ERZ1370068 | MGnify/ENA primary metagenome ERZ1370068 (study PRJEB38410, sample SAMEA6850437) | metagenome | study: Metagenomic assessment of the ecological functions of the soil: analysis of the soil microbiota associated with the...
GCCACGCACAGTCAGCTACTGAGTACTGCGGCAGAAAGAGATATTGCCTGAGCTGCCACCGGGCACCGACCGAAAAGCTCGGGATCCGCAAGCGATCGCGGACCTCAGTCGCCCCCTTTCCCACCAAACTGGCGAAGCGCCGGGCCCACCATCTGACCGCGACAATTTCGCGGAGGTCTAGCAGGCATACGAGTCACACAGCAGACACCATCAACGGCCTCCACCTCTCATCGAGACCGGCAAGGTCGCCAAGCAGGCCGATATGCTGCGGCTGCCGCCGGCGGTGGCACCATGGTCTTCTGCCCACCATCGCTCCTCACCAAGTCTCCTTACTGAGGGGCGCGACTCTCCCGCCTACCGCGGAGCACGCGAGCGCGCCCATGCGGGCGGCAAGATTCCCGGGCGGATTTTCAAGCGGGTACGGCTCGACGAGAAGGAGATGACTGCTGGCTTTCATCGATCGGGCTTCATTCGGGTCGTTGTTCTGCGGCTTCCTCGCAACGAGATCCAGGTCATCAATCCCGTCGCCTCGCCGACAACGAGAACGACCTGGACGGCGCCGGCTACGGTCGGCACCTCTCATGAAGCGTCGCGTTCTCCGGCATCCCCGTTCGACTTGTCCTTATCGGGGCGGCGCGCGTGGCGCTGGCGGACTATAAAGCCGTGGTCAACCCCTCACCATGCCCAGGCGTTCCGCTCTACCTCGGAGATCGTGATCGCGGGGACCGAGGGGACGCCATTCTCATGGCGGAGCCCGGCGGCAAGGAGATCGCCGAGGACAGATGCTCGAGGCGCCGGGCTCATGGCTTCGAGCAGCGCAGCTGGCGCCGCAGAAGGAGCCTACGAGCCAGGCGGCCAAGCCGCGCATGGTTTACGATCATCGCGTCACACTGATTCAGGTGCTCGACCGTACCAGGAAGGCGCCATTTCGTCGGTGGTGGCAGGCGCTTCTGCCACAACGAAGCAGGCGCCAATGCCTTGGTCATGTCATAACACATGCATGGCGCGGATGAGGCGCTTCGTAGCCATGTCGGTTGGTATGGAAAGGCGTGAAGCAAGGCGGCTCATCGTCGAGCAAGGGCATCTGCGTGATGGGCGTACGTGAAGTGAGATTCGCCCATCTATCTGAGGGCTGAGCACTGTCGCCCACGGCCTCCCCGGCGCCTCGCCAGCGACCTCCAGGGCCTCATATGGCTGACGTCAGGGACCAAGAACGATGAGCGTGAAATCGAGTCTCTTCGAGGGAGATACCACCGGTCGATCTACGCTTCACCACAACTCTCCCGTTTCTCGACCGGCGAGGTGAAGCGCTTTCGGGACCGCGGCGAGTGGAGATCGGCACGGGGCCTCGCCCATCGAGCGGCGGAGGCGGCGCTCCCCACCAAGGACGAGTTCCCCACACGATCTGGGCGGGTTCTGACATCACGGAGTCATCGGCTTCGCCCTTTCATGGCTGAAGGCTCGCGGCGCTTCCCATGGCGCTTCATGGACGCGGGGTCCCGCCTGTCGTGCCGGGCGGCCGGCACGCTACAAACTTGTCATAAAGGCGACAGGCTGGCATTCTTTCATTGACATTACGCGGGACCGAGGACCACCACGGCGACAGCCGGACCTCAGTGGTCGTTGGCACAGAAGGGATCGATTGCTCATAGATGGACATCGCGATCGCGCGCTCATCGACATAGAGCAGGGCGTTTGGCGCGAAGGGCAGCAGGCTTCCGGCTATTTCATGCGCTCGAGAAGATGGCCGAGACCATCAAGGCTCAACTTACGTTTCGCGCTTCGTCACTATCAAGACTGGGCCGGAGAAGACTGGTGATTCACTCGGCGCGCGCGATTCGCGGCACCAGGAGAAGACCGGCCAAGAGATCGACGCAGGACGACGGCAAGGCGACCATCTTCTCTCCAGCAACGACGCCGCCCAGGCCGCCTCTGGGGATGATCCAGGACACCTGCCAGCGAGGCGGAGTCTGACCGCATCTACGCGGGCTAAGGCGAAGAGCATCAAGCGAGTTCGGCGCCTTCGTCGAGGCGGGATCCCCTGGCACGGAAGGGCTCCCGCACATCTCGCAGATCGCGGAGAAGCCGGCATCCGCACCGTCAACGACATTCTTCACCGAGTGGGCGACGTCGTGGCGGCGAAGGCCATCGAGATCGACGGCAACGGCAAGATGCGTCTGTCGCGGAAGGTCAGCGCCGCGCGACCAGCCCGCGCGCTGGCGGAAAAGGCGCTAGCTCAAGGTCGTTCCCTCTCCGGGGCCTCATAAAGTGCCGGAAGGCTACCGCAGCAGGCCGTCCTCCTCAATCCGGCATCTCGCGCTCGTCACCGAGGCGATGCCGCACGCCCGCTCAGGTGGCGGCGGGCGCGTGGGCGGACACCGGCTCCCGCGCGTGAGCGCCGGAAGAGCAGCGGGGGATCTCCCGCCTCATCGAGCATCTCTTCGTCTCAAGGGGATCGGCCATTTCTGGCCCGCGGAGGCGCGATCGCCCGCGCCATGTCGATTCGGCGGGCGGGCACACGGACGCCTTCACCGCGAAGGGAGCTACCAATTGCTTACCACGCGGGCGCGCTCGACGAGCACCCGCCCTCGCGGATCGGCTCAGCGATATCCTCATACGGCCGCCTTCTCCGCGGACGATATCGAGAAGGAGAAGGCGGCGGTCTCTCCAGGAAGACTCAAGATGGCGGAGGACACTCCTCGACGACCTCATCCACGATATCTCGCGGAGCAGGCCTGGCCGGGCATCCGCTCGGCCGCCCCATCCTCGGGCAGTGGGAGCGGGTGAAGGATTCGACCGGGCCACCATCCTCCGGCACTTCGAGGAGGAGTACGCGCCGGGCGCGCATCACGGTGGCGGTCGCCGGTCACGTGGAGCACGAGCGGGTGTACGGCGCTTCTCCGCCTCGCGCTTCGAAGGCTCCTCGGGCGCCCTGCCGCGGCCCGGAAGGCGCCGCCCCGCTTGCGCCCCCGTCGTCCACATGGCGTCCAAGCCGCTGGAGCAAGTGCACATGGGCGCTTGGGCTTCGCCGCCGACGCGCCCCGAGCGCTACGCGCTCTACCTCCTCAACGACGTCATCGGCGGCAGCATGTCGTCGCGCTCTTCCAGGAGGTGCGCGAGCGGCAGGCGCTGGTGCACTCGGTGCACTCCGGCACCCAGGGCTACCGCGACACCGGCATCCTCTACGTCTACGCGGGAACGGAGCCGGCGAACTTCGGCAAGGTGCTCGGGGCGGTGCTCAAGGAGATCCGCGGGCTCAAGAAGGGACGGCGTCACCCCGAGGAGCTCCGGCGGGCCAAGGATCACCTCAAGGGCAACCTTCATGCTCTCGCTGGAGTCCACCGCCAGCCGCATGAATCGCCTGGCCCAGCAGGGAGATGCGCTTCGGGTCTTTCCTCACCCTCGACGAGATGCTGGCCGCCTTCGATGCCGTCCGCCCCGAGGACGTTGGAGGCCCTCCTCCACCGCGTGCTGGACGAGGAGGCAGCTAGCCCTGGTCACCCTGGGCCTCGGCCGACAAGCGCACCTCCCCGGCGACACCTTCGCAAGGTGATGCCCGATCGCGCCGGTCGCTCACTGAGACCTGGTCAACATGCACACACGCCGACGACAAATAATCGACAAATGATCGAGCGCTACTCGCGTCCGGAAATGGCCCGGATCTGGAGCCAGAGACCAAGTACGACAACTGGCTCCGGGGTGGAGCTGGCCGTGTGCGAGGTCTATGCGCGTCGGGCGCGGTGATCCCGGGCGACGCGCTCAATCGCATCAGGCGCGAGCCCACGTCGACCTCCATCGGATAGACGAGATCGAGGCCACCACGCGCCACGACGTCATCGCCTTCCTCACCAACTCCGGAAGAGGCCATCGGCGCGGACTCGCGCTTCGTCCACATCGGGATGACCTCCTCCGACGTGCTGGACACCGGCGCTGGCGCTGCAGCTCCAGCAGGCGTGCGAGATCCTCCTCGCGGACCTCGAGCGCTTCCGGGCCGCGGTGCGCGCGCTTCGCGCTGGCCCACCGGACCACGCTCTGCGTGGGCCGAGCCACGGCATCCACGCCGAGCCCATGACCTTCGGGCTGAAGGCCGCGCTCTGGTACGCGAGAGGCGGGTCGCAACCTCGAGCGACTGCGCCGCGCGCGGGAGACGGTGCGGGTGGGAAAGATCTCCGGGGCGGTGGGGACCTTCGCCCCACATCGAGCCTGACGTGGAGGAAGAAGCTCTGCCACCTCCTGGGGCTGGAGCCGGCGCCGGTGTCCAGCCAGATCTGTCCAGCGCGACCGGCACGCGGAGCTTATGACCACGCTGGCCATCATCGCCGCCTCGCTGGAGAAGGTGGCGGTGGAGATTCGCGCGCTGCAGCGGACGGAGATCGGCGAGGCGGAGGAGCCGCCTCGCGGAGGGGCAGAAGGGCTCGAGCCCATGCCCCACAAGCGCAACCCGGTGGGGTCGAGAACGTCACCGGGCTCGCCCGCCTCATCCGGGCCAATGCCGGGGCCGCGCTGGAGAACGTGGCCCTCTGGCACGAGCGGGACATCAGCCACTCCTCGGCGGAGCGGGTGATCCTCCCCGACTCGACCATCCTGCTGGATTACATGCTCCACCGGATGTCGGGCCTCCTCGAGGGGCTGCGCGTGTATCCCGAGCGCATGCGGGAGAACATGGAGCGGAGCTTCGGGCTCACGTACTCCTCAGCGGGCGCTCCTCCGTCTCACCGAGAGCGGGCTGCCGCGCCAGCAGGCCTGATGAGATCGTGCAGCGAAACGCCATGCGGGCGTGGAGCGAGCGCACCAGCTTCCGCGACCTCTCGCCGCCGATGGGGAGGTGACGGCGCGCCTGACCCTCACCGCGCTCGCCGAGTGCTTCGACCCGCGTGGTATCTCCGGAACGTCGACGCCGTCTACCGCCGCCTGAACCTCCTTTGACCACGGGACATACCGGGACGCCCATGGAAAAGCGCGACAAGATCTACGAGGGCAAGGCCAAGATCGTCTACACCACCGACAAGCCGGGCCTCGTTATCCAGGTACTTCAAGGACGACGCCACCGCCTTTAATGCCTTGAAGCGTGGCACGATTCTGGGCAAAGGGCGTGGTGAACAACCGCATGTCGGCCATGCTCTTCGAGCGGCTGGGCAAGGCCCGGATCCCCACCCACTCTCGTCTCGCTGCTGTCGGACCGCGAGATGCTCTGCCGGCGGCTCGACATCATCAAGATCGAGACCATCGTCCGCAACGTGGTGGCGGGGAGCCTGGCCAAGCGCACGGGGCTGGCCGAGGGCACCCCGGTGCGGCCGCCCATCGTCGAGCTCTACCTCCAAGTCCGACCCCCTCGGCGACCCGATGATCAACGACGACCACGTGCGCATGCTCAAGCTGGCCTCCCCCACCGAGCTCGCCTGGATCCCGCCGTACCGCGCTGAAGATCAATGCCGTCCTCAAGCTCCCACCTCGCGCGGAAGGCGCTCCTCCTGGTGGACTTCAAGCTGGAGTTCGGCCGGGCGGGGCGGCAAGCTCATGCTGGGCGACGAGATCAGCCCGGATACCTGCCGCCTGTGGGACGCCGAGACGCGGAGAAGCTCGACAAGGATCGCTTCCGTCAGGACCTTGGTGGGGTGGAGGAAGCGTATCAGGAAGTCTACCAGTAGGCTCGGCGGCGGCAAAGTGAAGCGCGCGTTCTCGTCCGCCTGAAGTCGGGCATCCCTCGACGTGCAGGGCACCTCCGGTGAAGCGGGCGCTCGAGGGCCTCGGCTTCGGCGAGGTGCGTGACCTGCGCGTGGGCAAGGTGCTCGAGGTGGAGCTGGAAGCGCCGGACCTCGGCGCGGGCGCGCGGGCGCATCGAGGAGATGTGCGCGCGACTCCTCGCCAACCCCGTCACCGAGGACTTCACCGTAGAGATCCTCCCCGAAAACTGAGCTGGCCGCTCCGGAAAGGCGCTCCGCTCTTGCCAGAAGCGTGGGCGCGGGGTACAGTGGACCTGCCGTCAACCAAGGAGGAGCGTCCAACGCCCATGAGATTTGGTGTGGTGGTCTTCCCGGCACGTGGAGTGACTGCGACTTCCACTATGTGATCAGCGAAGTGCTCCGCCAGCCGGTCAGCTATATCTGGCATCGGGAGGCAAACTCTCCGGGTACGATTGCGTGGTGCTCCCCGGCGGCTTCTCCTATGGCGACTACCTTCGCGCCGGCGCGGTGGCCGGCCGCTCCCCGTCGTCGAGGCCCTGCCGGAGTTCGTGGCGCGGGGCGGGCTGGTGCTCGGCTCCTGCAACGGCTTTCAGATCCTCTGCGAGTCCCGGCTCCTGCCGGGCGCGCTGACGCGGAACGACTGCGCTGCAGTACCGCTGCCAGTACGTGCACCTCCGCGTGGACAACGCGGAGACCGCCTTCACGCGGGCCACGCGCCTCGGCCAGGTGCTCGAAGATGCCGATCTCGCACGGCGAGGGGAAGTACTACTGCGACCGGCCCCAGCCTGCGGGCCCTGAAGGAGAACGAACCAGATCGTCTTCCGCTACTGCGAGGAAGACGGACGCCTCACCAAGGACGCCAACCCCAACGGCTCGCTCGAGAACATCGCCGGGGTCGTCAACGAAGAGGGGACGGTGCTCGGTCTGATGCCCCACCCGGAGCGCGCCGCCGAGAAGGCGGTGGGCGGCATCGACGGGCTCGCCATCTTCCATTCCTCCTCGCCAGCCTGGTCGAGGACGGGACCTTCCTCGAGCGGTAGGACGGACCGGCGTGAAGTGGGGACGGGGTGACCGGGGCCGAGCCTAAGGTCACGAAAGAGCTTGCCCTCAGCCACGGCCTCACCGCCGAGGAGTACGACCGCATCATCCGCCGGCTCGGTCGCGAGCCGCGCTTCACCGAGCTGGGCCTCTTCTCCGCGCTCTGGTCCGAGCACTGCGCCTACAAGCACTCCCGCGTCTTCCTGCGTGATCTCCCCACCAAGGGCCCCCAGGTGCTGCAGGGCCCCGGTGAGAACGCCGGCATCGTGGACCTGGGGGATGGGCTCGCGCTGACGTCTCAAGATCGAGAGCCACAACCACTCCTCTCCTTCATCGAGCCTTTCCAGGGCGCCGCCACCGGGGTGGGCGGCATCCTGCGCGACATCTTCACCATGGGCGCGCGGCCCATCGCCATCCTGGACTCGCTGCGCTTCGCGCCGCCGGACGATCCCCGGCGCGCGCCGCCTCCTGGAGGGCGTGGTGTCGGGGATCTCGTGGTACGGCAACTGCTTCGGCGTCCCGAACCTGGGCGGCGAGGTGGGCTTCGCGCCGGAGTACGCGGGCAATCCTCTCGTCAACGCCATGGCGGTGGGGCTGGTGTCCACCGAGGGCATCTTCCGGGCGCGGGCGGAGGGCGTGGGCAATCCCGTCTTCTACGTCGGTGCCAAGACGGGGCGTGACGGCATCCACGGCGCCACCATGGCGTCGGCCACCTTCGACGAGGGCGCGGAAGAGCGGCGCCCCACCGTGCAGGTGGGCGATCCCTTCACCGAGAAGCTGCTCCTCGAGGCCTGTCTCGAGGCCATGGCCACCGGCGCCATCGTGGGCATCCAGGACATGGGGGCGGCGGGCTGGCCTGCGCCTGCTCGGAGATGCCGGCCCGCGCGGGGACCGGGATGGAGGTGGACCTCGACCGCGTGCCCCAGCGCGAGCGGGGATGACGCCTGTACGAGATCATGCTCTCGGAGTCGCAGGAGCGGATGCTGCTGGTCTGCGCACGCGGGCGCGAGGCGGAGCTCCGCGCCGTCTTCGCCAGGAGTGGGAGCTGGACGCGGTGGAGATCGGCCGCGTCACCGGCGACGGGATCCTGCGCGCGCGCATGCACGGGGAGATCGTGGCGGAGGTGCCGGTGAAGGCCCTGGCCGACGAGGCGCCCGTCTACGAGAAGCCCACCGCGCGCCCGGTCTGGCAGGACGCGCTGGAGGCCTTCGATCCGCTGACGCTGCCGGCGGTGGAGCCGGAGCGGGCACTGCTGGCCCTCGCGGGCTCGCCCGCCATCGCATCGAAGCTTTGGGTGTACCGTCAGTATGATACCCAGGTCGGCATCAATACCCTGGTGGTGCCCGGCTCCGACGCGGGGATCCTGCGCATCAAGGGCACCGGGCAAGGCGGTGGCGGTCACCACGGACTGCAATGCCCGCCAGGTCTATCTCGATCCCCGCCGCGGCGCCGCCATGGCGGTGGCGGAGGCCGCCCGCAATCTCGCCGGTGTCGGCGGGCGCGTCCCTGGGTCTCACCGACTGCCTCAACTTCGGCTCGCCGGAGCGGCCCGAGATCCTCTGGCAGTTCAAGGAAGCGGTGGCGGGCATCGCCGAGGCCTGCCGGGCGCTCGACATCCCGGTGGTAGGCGGCAATGTCTCCTTCTACAATGAGACTCTCGGGCAGGCGATCCTGCCCACCCCGGTGATCGGGATGGCGGGGCTGCTCGAGGACGCGGAGGCGCGCGGCACCCAGTGGTTCCAGGAGGCTGGGGATCGCATCGCCCTGATCGGGGCCGAGGCGGTGAGCCTGGGCGGCTCGAGTATCTCTGGGCCCTGCACGGGCGGATGGCCGGTCGACTGGCTCCGCTCGACCTCGACCTGGAGCGCGCGGTGCAGGGGGCCTGCCGCGCCGCCATCGAGGGCGGCTCGTCCGATCCGCGCATGACTGCGCGGAAGGCGGGCTCGCGGTGACGGTGGCGGAGTGCTGCGTGAGCGGAGGGCGCCGCTGGGCGCGGTGCTGGAGCTGCCCGCGGGCGCGGAGCGTGACGACCTCGCGCTGTTCGGCGAGGGGCCGTCGCGCATCGTGGTCTCGGTGCCGCGCCTCGGCGGCACGCGCGCCTCGAGGCGCTCCTGCTCGAGTTCGCGGTGCCGTGGCGCTGGATCGGGAAGGTGGGGGCGACCGGCTCATCGTGCGCCGGGGCGAGATCCCCGTGGTGGACCTGACGGTGGAACGGCTCGGCCACGAGTGGAGGGAGCGGGTTTGAGCGATCAGTCGCCTGACGAGCCCGGCTTCGAGCTGGACGACAAGTTCCACGACGAGTGCGGGCTCTTCGGCGTGTGGAACCACGCCGAGGCCGCCAACGTCACCTATCTCGGGCTCTACTCGCTGCAGCACCGCGGGCCAGGAGTCGGCGGGCATCGCGGCCACCGACGGCCACGCCTTCCACGTGGAGAAGGCCATGGGCTGGGTAGCCGACGTGTTCAGCCGCGACCGGCCTCAAGCGCCTGCCCGGCAACCGCGCCATCGGACATGTCCGCTACTCCACCGCGGGCTCGCTCGAATCTCCGCAATGCCCAGCCCATCAGCGCCACAGACCGCGCATGGCCCGAGTGGCCATCGGGCACAACGGCAATCTCGTCAACGCCGAGGAGCTGCGCCAGAGCCTCGAGCGGGACGGCGCCGTGTTCCAGTCCACCTCCGACACCGAGGTGATCATCCACCTCCTGGCCCGCGCCGGGGGCGCCGGCCTGGTGGACCAGCTCGCGCAGCGCGCTCGCACCGGGTGAAGGGCGCCTTCACCCTCCTCGTGCTCACGCCCGACGCGCATGGTCGGCGTCCGCGATCCCTCCGGCTTCCGCCCACTGTCGCTGGGGCGGCTGGGCGAGGCCTGGGTGCTCGCCTCCGAGACCTGCGCGCTGGACCTCATGGAGGCGGAGTTCGTGCGCGACGTGGAGCCCGGCGAGATGATCATCATCGACGACCGCGGCGTGACCAGCGTCAGGCCCTTCCGGCCCGCCGAGCGGCTGCAGTGCGTGTTCGAGTACGTCGTACTTCGCGCGGCCGGACTCGATGCTGTCGGGGCGCAACGTGCACGCCGTGCGCAAGCGCGCTGGGGCACCAGCTCGCCGCGCGAGCACCCGGTGGAGGCGGATCTCGTCATCGCGGTGCCCGACTCCGGGTGGGGGCGGCGCTGGGCTATGCGCGGAGGAGTCCGGCCTTCCGTACGACAGGGCCTCGATCCGCAACCACTACGTGGGCCGCACCTTCATCGAGCCCAGCCAGGGCATCCGGCACTTCGGCGTCAAGGTGAAGCTCAACCCGAATGCGCGAGGTGCTGGCCGGCAAGCGCGTGGTGGTCATCGACGACTCGCATCGTCCGCGGCACCACCAGCCGCAAGATCGTCCGAGATGATCCGCCGGCGCGGGCGCGCGCGAGGTGCACATGCGCATCTCCTCGCCGCCCATCCAGTGGCCGTGCTACTACGGGATCGACACGCCGACCCGCGAAGGAGCTGATCGGCGCGAGTCACGACGTGGCGGAGATCCAGCGCTATCTCGGCGCGGACACCCCGGGCTACCTCTCGCTCGAGGGCATGCTGAAGGCGACGGGCAATGACCCGAACCACTTCTGCCATGCGTGCTTCACCGGCGCAGTACAAGGTCGGCTTCGAGCAGACGGACGCCTCGCAGCTCGCTGCCTTCGACTCCCTGAGCGACCCGCAGCGTGGATCCGCTCACCGTGCCGGGCCGCGGGCGTGGACATCCAGGCCGGGGACGAGGCGGTCCGCCGGATCGCCGGCCTCGCCGCGCGCACTCCGGCGCCCGGAGGTGCTGGGGGCATCAGGGCCTTCGCGGCCTTTCGCTCCATTCCGCCGGCTACCGCGAGCCGGTGCTCGTCTCGTCCACCGACGGCGTGGGATCGAAGCTGAAGGTGGCCTCCTCGCCGACCGCCACGACACGGTCGGGATCGACCTGCGGTGGCCATGGGGGTCAACGACCTCCTCGGTCCACGGCGCCGAGCCCTCTACTTCCTCGACTACCTCGCCATGCACCGGGTGGATCCCGCGCGCGTGGAGGCCATCGTAGCCGGGATCGCGGCGGGCTGCGCGCAGGCGGGCGCGGCGCTGGTCGGCGGCGAGACGGCGGAGATGCCGGACTTCTACGCGCCGGGCGAGTACGACCTCGCGGGCTTCGCGGTGGGCGTGGTCGAGCGAAGCCGCATCGTCACCGGGGCGGCGGCTCGAGCCGGGGGATCGCGTGTCGGGCTCGGCCTCCTCGGGGCTCCACTAGCAATGGCTTATTCGCTGGCCTGCCGGGCGGCCTTCTCGAACGGCTCGGCCCTGGCAGTCGGCGACGCCTTCCCGGCACCGAGCGCAGCGTGGCCGACGAGCTGCTGAGCCCCACCCGCATCTACGTGAAATCCGTTCTCGCGCTGCTGCGCGCGCTGCCCTGTCCGGGCCATGGCGTCATGTGACGGGCGGCGGCATCACCGAGAACCTCCCGCGAGTGCTGCCGGAGGGCTGCCGCGCGGTGCATCCGCCCCGCCACCTGGCCCCTGCCCGCCGGTGTTCCGGGTCATCCAGGACGCGCGGGCCGCGTGGACGAGGACGAGATGCGGCGCACCTTCAACATGGGCCTGGGCTATCTCCTCGTGGTGCGTGCCGAGGACGCCGACGCGCGCGCGCCATCCTGCGCGGGCGGGCGAGACCGTGTTCGAGGTGGGGAGATCGAGGCCAGCCCGCGAGGAGTCCGCCATGATCGATGGCGCGCGGCTGCGCGTGGGCGTGCTGGCGCTCGGACGCGGGTCCAACTTCGAGAGCGATCGCGGCGGCCGCGGCGGTGGGGCGCATCCCCGCGAGGTCGTCCTCCTCCTCTCGGATCGCCGGGAGGCAGGCGCGCTGGAGATCGCGCGGCGCACGGCATCGCGGCGGAGGTGGTGGAGCCCTGAGCCATCCGGGCGCGGAGGCGCACGACAAGGCGCTGGTCGATCACCCGGAGTCGCGGCGCGAGGCTGGTCTGCCTGGCGGGGCTATGCGTATCCTGGGGCCGGCCTCGTCGGAGCACTTCCGCGGGCGCCTCCGAACATCCACCCCTCACTGCTGCCGGCCTTCCCGGGGCTGCATCCCCAGCGCCAGGCGCTCGAGCACGGAAGTTGGCGGTGGCGGGCGCCACCGTGCACTTCGTGGACGAGGGCACCGACACCGGCCCCATCGTGCTCCAGGCAGCGGTGCCGGTGCTCCCGGACGACACGGAGGGAAACCCTGTCCGCGCGCATTCTCGCCGCGGAGCACCGGATCTATCCGGAGGCGATCCGGCTCTTCGCGGAGGGGACGGCTCCCGCGTCGAGGGACCGGCGGGTGCGAATCCTCGAGGAGGGTCAGCGATGAGCCGGGTGAGACGCGCGCTCATCAGCGTGCACGACAAGGCGGGCGTGGTGGACTTCGCCAAGGGGCTGGACGCGCCGGGGGTGGAGATCCTCTCACCGGCGGCACCGCCGCGCTTCTCCGCGAGAGCGGCATCAAGGTGGTGGACGTGGCCGAGGTCACCGGCTTCCCGAGATGCTCCACGGACGCGTGAAGACACTGCACCCGAAGATCCACGGCGGCATCCTGGCCCGGCGCTCGCTGCCCGAGCACATGGCCGCAGCTGGCGGAGCACGGCGATCTCGCCCGATCGACTTGGTGGTGGTGGCGCTCTACCCCTTCGAGAAGACGGTGGCGGACCCCCGGGCCGACCCTCGCCGACGCCATCGAGAACATCGATATCGGCGGCCCCAGCATGATTCGCGGCGCGGCCGGAGAATCACGAGCGCGTGGGCGTGGTCACCGATCCCTCGCAGTACGGGCCCGTGCTGGATGAGGCTGCGCGCGCACGACGGGACCCTCTCCGCGGAAACCCGCTACCGGCTTGGCCCTACGAAGCCTTCCGGCGGACGGCCCAGTACGACGCGGCCATCGCCGCCTACCTGCGCGATCCCGGAGCCCGGAGCGCCGTGCCCGCGGCGGCGGGGACGAGCTTCGCTGCCCCCGCGGCTCCGCCTTGAGGCCGAGCGCGTCCAGGGCTCCGGTATGGCGAGAACCCGCACCAGACGGCGGCCTTCTACCGCCCGGAGGCGTAGGGCGCCGCCCTCGGGCTCGCCGCCGCCACCCAGCTTCACGGGTCCCGAGCTGTCCTACAACAACCTGCTGGACTGGTCGGCGGCGCTGGGCCTCCTCCTCGAGTTCGAGGATCCGGCGGCGGTGGTGATCAAGCACCACCAATCCCTGCGGCGTCGCGGTGGGCAGCGCCCTGGGCGAGGCCATGCGCCGGGCCAAGGCCTGCGATCCCGTGTCCATCTACGGCGGCATCGTGGGAGTCAACCGCCCCCTCACCATGGAGGTCGTGAAGGAGCTCTCGGCATTCTCCTCGAGATCCTCTTCGCGCCCGGCGTACGAGGCCGACGCGCTGGAGGAGCTGGCGGCGCACCAAGAAGAAGTGCCGCGTCTTCCAGCTCCCTGCGCCCGCGCCGACTATCCCGCGCGCATGGCGCGAGCTGCGCAGCGTGCTGGGCGGGCTCCTCGTCCAGGACGCGGATCTTGCCGACCTCGACCCCGCCCAGCTCAAGGTCGTCTCCCAGCGGGCGCCCACGGAAACGGAGCTCCGCGCCCTTCGCTTCGCCTGGCGCGTGGCCAAGCACGCCAAGTCCAACGCCATCGTGCTCACCACCGGCGAGCAGGTGGTGGGGGTGGGCGCGGGCCAGATGAACCGCGTGGACTCCGGCGCGCCTCGCGGTGATGCGCGCGCGCGCGAACGGGCTCGAGACGAAGGGCGCGGTCTGCGCGTCGGACGCCTTCTTCCCCTTCCCGGATGGGCTCGAGGTGGTGGCGGAGGCGGGCGCCACCGCCGCGCTGCATCCAGGGCGGTCCGTCCGCGACGCGAGAAGTGATCGCGGCCGCGGACGCGCACGGCATGGCGCTGGTCACCTGCGGCATCCGGCACTTCAAGCACTGACGTGGCCGAGGCCCAGCGGGAGCGTGTCTTCCAGCCTGCGGGAGCTGACCCGGCTCCTGCGGCTCACGCCCAAGCGCGCCGCCCAGCTCCGCCGGCTCGGCTCCTCCGCGGCGAGCCCGCCGGCTACCGATTCCGCGAGCTGGTCGGGTGCCGGAGTGGCGTCGGCGCTGCTGGAGCAGGGGCGAGCGTGCGCCAGGTGCGCGAGGCGCTGGCCGGCGCCCGCCGCTCGCCGCCCGACGCCGAGACCCCGCTGGCCGAGCTGCGGCTGCTGGTGGAAGACCAGCGCATCGTGGTCGCCCACGAGCAGCTGCGCTTCGACGCCCGCACCGGGCAGGCGCCGCTGGACTTTCCCGAGCTGGAGCTGGAGCGCGAGACGCGCGCGAGTCCCCGGCCTGGGGGCGCGTGCGTCCCCTCGTCCCGCCCAGCGACGCCGCCGAGGTGCTGGTTCGCGCGCGCGGCGGAATGGGACGGCGACCCGGAGCGCTGGGAGGCGGCGGTGGACGCGTACGAGCGGGTGCTCGCCATCGACCCGGTCTACGCGGCGGCGTGGAACAACCTCGGGCTGCTCCAGCACCGCATGGGGCAACTACGAGCGCGCGGGGGAGTGCTATCGCGCCGCGCTCGGCGCCGATCGAGACCTGCACCCAGGCCGCCTTCTAATCTCGGCTCGCTGCAGGAAGACCTGGCGACTTCACCGCCGCCGTCAACTGGTACCGGCGGGCGCTGGAGATGGACCCGGATCTACGCCGACGCGCACTTCAACCTCGCGGGCGTGCTGGGCAAGGTGGGGCGCGCACGCGGCCGCGGCCATCTCACTGGCGGGCGCTATCTCGAGCTGGACCTGGGGAGCCCCTGGTCCCAGATCGCCCGGTCCCACCTCGAGCAGGCCGACGACTCGGCCGCGCTGGACCGAGCTCGGACCCCGACGAGGGCGATCCCGTGGAGCGCGCGCCCGCGAAGCCGGAGCGCGAGCGATGAAGGTCCTCCTCGTCGGCGGCGGCGGCGCGAGCACGCCCTGGCCTGGAAGCTCGCCCAGAGCCCCTGGCTCACCGAGCTCATCGCCGCGCCGGGCAATCCCGGCATCGCCCGCCACGGTGCCGCTGCATCGCCGTCAGGTGATCATGACGTCGAGGGGCTCCGTGATCTGGCGCTGGGCGAGCGGGTGGACTCACCGTGGTGGGGCCGAGCTGCCGCTCTCGCTGGGTCTCGCGGACCGCTTTGCGCGAGCGCGGTCTCGCCGTCTTCGGCCCTCGCAGGCGGCGGCACGCCTCGAGAGCAGCAAGGCCTTCGCCAAGGACCTCATGGCCCGCTCCCGCATCCCCACCGCGCGCTATCGGCGTGTTCAGCGAGCTCGCGCGCGCGCGCGCGTGGTGCCGCGAGCTCGGGGTGCCGCTGGTGGTGAAGGCCGATGGGGCTGGCCGCGGGGCAAGGGCGTGATCATTTCGCCTGGACGCTGCCGGAAGCGGACGCGGCGCTGGCCCTCTGCCTCGAGTCGGGCGCCTTCGGCGCCGCGGGAGCGAGCGTGGTGGTGGAAGAGTTCATGGAGGGCGAGGAAGCGTCCTTCTTCGCCGTCACCGACGGTGCCGCCATCCTGCCGCTGGCCGGCGCGCAGGACCACAAGACGGTGTTCGACGGCGATCGCGGCCCCAATACCGGCGGCATGGGCGCCTACTCGCCCGCGCCCATCCTCGACGCGGCGATGGCCGAGCGCGTGATGTGCAGAGTCGTCCGGCCCACGGTGGCGCGCCATGGCCCGGGAGGCGCGCCCTTCGCGGGCTTTCTCTATGTCGGGCTCATGATCGGGCGCGACGGGCCCCGCGTGGTCGAGTTCAACTGCCGCTTCGGCGACCCCGAGTGCCAGGTGGTGCCGCCCCGGCTGGGCGACGATCTGCTCCCGGTCCTGGCCGCGGCGGCGCGCGGCGAGGATTGCCCGCGGGCCTGGCCTGGAAGCCGGACGCGGCGGTCTGCGTGGTGCTCACCTCCGGGGGCTACCCCGGCCGCTACGAGACAGGTCTTCCCATCACCGGCATCGAGGCGGCGGAAGCGCTGCCCGGCGTCCAGGTCTTCCATGCCGGCACCGCGCGTCGCGGACGGCGCCCTCGTCACCGCGGGCGGCCGGGTGCTGGGCGTGCACGCGACGGGGCCCGATCTCCGCGCCGCGGTGGACTACCGCCTACGCGGCGGCCGGACCGCATCCGGTTCACCGGCAAGCACCATCGCCGCGACATCGCGTGGAGGGCGCTGCAGCGGTGACCACCGTTCACCGCGTGGACGCGGAGCGCCCGGCCGGTCCGGGGCTCGACGCGGCCGCGGCGGTGCTCAACGCCGGCGGCACCGTGGCCCTTCCCACCGAGGCTTCTACGGGCTGGGCGCGGACGCTCTCGATCCCGCGGCGGTGGCGCGTGTGTTCCGCATCAAGGGCCGGGCCGGAGTCCAAGCCCGTGCTCGTCCTCGTGGACTCCGTGGAGCGCGCGCTGAGCCTGGTCGCCTCGGCGGGCCCGGACGTGCGCGGCCTCATGGCGCGGCACCTGGCCGGGGCCGCTCACCTCGTGGCTGCCGGCGGGGCCGACTGGCGCCCGCGGCCATCACTGCCGCCGGCACGGGCACGGTGGGCGTGCGCGTCCCCGGCCGCCCGCTGACGCTCGCGCTGCTCCGCGCGGCAGACGCGCTCACCGGCACCTCGGCCAATCCAGCGGCGAGCCCCGCGCCGTCCATGCGGACGAGGTGCGCGCGGCGGCTTCCTGGGCTCGTGGACGTCATCCTCGACGGCGGGCCCACCGCGGGCGGGCCGGGGTCCACCGTCGCGGATTGCACCGTCTGGCCGCCGCGCATCCTGCGCCAGGGGTCCCGGTGCGCCTGTGACCGTACGCCATCACCGGCGTCATCCAGGCGGGCGGCCGGAGCACGCGGATGGGCGGAGAGCCCAAGGCTGCACTGCTCGAGCTGGGCGGGCGGCGCATCATCGAGCGCGTGCTCGACGTCCTGCGCGCCGTGGCCGACCTGGTGCTGCTGCTCGTGACCAATACGCCCGGAGCTCTATCGCTTCCTGGGGCTGGCGATGATGCCCCGACGCCTTTCCCGACGGCGGCTCGCTGGGCGGCATCTACACGGGCCTTCGCGCGCGCGCCGGGCGAGATCGCCTTCACGGTGGCCTGCGACATGCCCTTCGTCTCGCCGGCGGTGGCGCGCCTGGTGACGTCCCGGGCGCCGGAGGCGGACGTGGTGGCGCCGCGCGTGGGCGAGCAGTGGGAGACGCTCCACGCCTGCTACGGCAAGGCCTGCCTCGGCCCCATGGAGCGGCGGCTCCGCGCGGGACGGCTCAAGATCACGCGGCTTCTTCGACGAGGTGCGCGTGCTGGCGATCCCGGAGGCGGAGATCGCGCGGCTCGCCGATCCCGCCCGCGTCTTCGCTGAACGTCAACACCCCGGAGGAGCTGGCGCGCGCCCGCGCGCTGGCGGCGGCCGGCTGATGGACGCGCGCGCGACGGGGCTGGGGCTCGCCTCCATCCAGGAGATCAACGCGCTGCCGCGCGAGATGGCGGAGGCGCTCTATCTCCGGCTGGTGCCGGGTGGAGCTGCCTGCGCCGCCTGAGATCAGCCCGCGCACGCTGTGCCGGCCAGACGGCGCCCGGCTCGATCCGCGTCACCGCGCCCGAGGAGCAGCCCTGGGCGCGCGTGGAGGTGCGCGCGGCGCCCGAGCGACCGCGATCCCACGCTGCTGGTGGACGTGGAGATGTCGGCGCTGTCGGTGCCGGAGCTGGCGCTTCGTGCAGATCAACCGATCCCGCCGCGCCCCGCTACGGCATCGACCGCGGACGGCGGCGGGCGCGGACACGCTCTTCGGCACCGCCTCGCCGCAACATCGACGAGGAGGCGCGCGATGCGGGACGGGCTGGCGCCGGGCCAGGTGCGGCGCGGGCTGCGGATGCTCGCCCGCGTGCTCCAGATGCATGGAGACCTTCTGCGGTCTCATCGGCAAGGAGCTCTACCTCATCGAGCCCGCTCTTCTACCACTCGGCCATCCTCTACGAGCGCCGCGGCTGCGGCGTACCTGCATGGGCCGCGAGATCATGGAGGCGCATCCACGACCAGTTCTCCAGACCGGCGAGCTCACCGCGGCCTCGACGGCGCCGACGCCGTCTCCGCGCTTCCCGGCAGCCGGCTGCACCGTGCGCGGGGCGGAGCTGGAGCGCTCCACGACGGCGTCGGCGGGCCGATGCGCTGGGGGCGGCGTGAAGATGTACAAGGCCACCGGCCGACACGCGGGGATGAACACCTTCCCCGGACGCGGCTATACTGAGCCGGGACATGGCGAAGAGCCGAAGCCCGTCCACGCGCGTCCGCAAGCCGATGCCGCGCAAGCCCCCGAAGGTCGAGGTGCCCAAGACCGTGTACCGGCGGCGGCCCAAGCATCGCGCGGCCGGCGGAGGCCGGAGTGACGCCGGACGAGATCGACGCCGCGCCGTGCATCGTCCACTACCACGAGATCAGCCTCAAGCGCGGCAACCGCCCGCTCTTCCTCCGCCAGCTCCAGCGAGAATCTCGCTGCGCGCGATCGGCGACCTCGGGCCGGTGCGCGCGTGGTCCAGCTCCCGGGCGCATCGTGCTCGAGCCTCGATCGGCCATCCCGACGCCGGGCGATCTGCGCCGAGCGGCTCGCGCGTGTCGCGGGCGTGGCCAACTTCGCGCTGGCCGAGCCGGACCGGCGTGACGCTGCGAGGCGCTGCGCGGCCGCGGTGGAGCAGCGCGATCGACGGGCCGTCCTTCGACTCCTTCCGCATCACCGCGCGGCGCGCCTTCAAGACCTTCCCGCTGACCTCGCGTCGAGTCAACCGCGCGCCTGGGCGCCCACGTGCTCGCGCTGCGGCCCGACGTGCGCGTGAGCCTCGAGCATCCCGAGCTGAACGTCCACGTCGAGGTGCTGCCCGGACGAGGCCTTCGTCTACTGCGATCCGCCGGCCGGCGCCGGGCGGCCTGCCGGTGGGATCGGGCGGCGACGGTGGCGGCGCTGCTCTCCGGCGGCATCGACTCGCCGGTGGCGCGCGTGGCGGCTGATGAAGCGCGGCTGCCGCGTGGTCTTCGTGCACTTCCACAGCGTGCCCTACCTGCCCGACCTCTCGCGGGGCAAGGCGCGCGAGCTGGTGGAGCGGCTGACCGCAGTGGCAGTACGTACTCGCGCCTCTTCCTCGTGCCCTTCGGCGAGATCCAGCGCGAGGTCGTGCTGGCGGTGCCGCCGCCGCTGCGCGTGGTGGTCTACCGGCGCCTGATGGTGCGCATCGCCGAGGCGGCTGGCGCGGCACGCGGGCGCCTCGCGCTGGTCACCGGCGAGAGCCTGGGGCAGGTGGCCTCGCAGACGCCTGCACAACCTCGCCGCGCATCGACGAGGTGGCCGCGCTGCCGATGCTCCGCCCGCTCATCGGCATGGACAAGCTCGAGATCACCGAGCAGGCGCACGCGCTCGGCACCTTCGAGATCTCCATCGAGCCGGACGCGGACTGCTGCACGCTCTTCGTGCCCAGGCATCCCGCCACGCGCGATGCGAACCGCGGAGGCGGTCGCGGCGCGTGGAGGCGCGCCTCGACCTGGCCGCGCCTCGTGGAGCATGGGCGTGGACGGGCGCCGAGCATGGAGACTCTCGAGTTCCCCGCGGGCGGCCGGCCCCGTGCGCGCCGCGCGCGCCGCGGCCATGCCGGACCGCGTGCACCGGCCTCCGAGTGAGCGTCGACCCTGACCTTCCTCGGCGCCGCCGGCACCGTCACCGGCTCCAGCCACCTGCTCGAGATCGGGACGAGCCCGCGTCCTGCTCGACTGCGGGCTCTTCCAGGGCCTGAAGGCGCTGCGCCAGCGCAACTGGCGGCGCCGCCGCCGGTGGACCCGCGCAGCGCTCGGCGCGGTCATCCTGAGCCACGCCCACATCGACCACTCGGGCTACCTGCCGCGGCTGGCTGCGACGGGCTTCACCGGCCCGATCTACTGCACGCCGGGCACCGCCGAGCTCCTGCAGGTCATGCTGCCGGACGCCGCGCATCTCCAGGAGGAAGAGGCCGCGTTCGCCAACCGGCACCGCGACCAGCAAGCACGACCCGGCGCTGCCGCTCTTCACGATGCGCGGACGCCGAGCGCGCGCTCGCCGACTGCTGCGTCCCGTGGACTTCGGCGCGCGAGTTCGCCCCGCGCCGGGGTCGAGGCGCGCTTCACGCCGTCCGGGCCACATCCTGGGCGCGGGCTCGTCACGTGCGAGATCGGCTGGGCGGCCGCCTGGTCGTCTTCCGGCGATCTCGGCCGCTACGACGTGCCGATCATGCGTGGATCCCGAGCCGGTGGCGGAGGCCGACGTGCTCGCTGGTCGAGTCCACCTACGGCAACCGGCGTCCACGAGCGCGGACGATCCGCCGACGCGGCTCACCGCCGCGGTGCAGCCGCGCGCGTGGAGAAGCGGGCGTGGCTCCTCATCCCCGCCTTCGCGGTGGGCCGGTCGCAGGAGATCCTCTACGACCTCCGCGAGCTCGAGGAGAGCCGGCCGCATCCCTCGCATGCCCGGTATTCCTCGACAGCCCCATGGGCATCCAGGCCACCGCGATCTACGCGCGCCACACCGAGGAGCACGACGCCGCGCTCACCGGCGCATCGACGCTGGCGCGGCACGGCGGCCCTTCGCCCCGCGCCGCTTCGAGATCACCCGCACGGTGGACGACTCGAAGCGCCTCAACGACGTCGCCGGGCCCCGGCATCATCGTCGCGGGCAGCGGCATGGCCACCGGCGGCCGCATCCTCCACCACCTCACGCCGGCTGCTGCCGCTGCCCGAGACCACGGTGCTCTTCGTCGGCTACCAGGCCGCGGGCACCCGCGGGCGCCTGCTCGAAGGAGGGCGCCGAGCGAGCTGCGGATGCTCGGCGGGCGACGCCCGTGCGCGCCACCATCATGGTGAGCGACGCCTACTGCGCGCACGCCGACCGCGCCGGAGATCCTGCGCTGGCTCGGCGGCTTCAAGCGCGCCGCCCGGCATCACCTACATCGTGCCACGGCGAGCCGGAGGCGGCGGAAGCGCTGCGCAAGGCCGCGATCGACACCCTCGGCTGGCAGCGCGGCGGTGGCGCGCAGGACGGCCAGCGCGTGACGCGTCTGACGCGCCGAGCCGCCAAGACATGCCGCCGGCGTATCGGCTGGTCCGGGCGCTCTGCGCGCCTGCTCCTGGCGCTGTTCTATCGCCGGGTCGAGGTAGCCGGCGCCGAGCGCATCCCGCCCTGCGGACCGCTGCATCGTCGCTGGCCAACCACCAGAACGCGCTGGTGGACGGCCATGCTGCTCCTGGCGGTGACTTCCCCGTCGGCTCCGGCTCGCTCGCCAAGGCGCCGCTCTTCTCCAATCCCCTCATCGGGCCCGTTCGTCCGGATGGTCGGCGCGCATTCCCGTGGTCCGGCGCCAGGACGACGGCAACCGCCGGGTGGAGAACGACGCGCATCTTCGAGGCGGCCGGCCGCACGCTGGCTTCGGGCGGCGCCATCCTCATCTTCCCCGAGGGCAAGAGCCAGCCCGGAGCCGGTGCTCCGATGCCGCTGCGCACCGGCGCCGCGCGCCTCCTGCTCGGCCGCCGAGGCGGCGCAGGGCCGCGCGCTCGACACCGCCGCTGGTGCCGGTGGGCCTCATGTTCACACGAGCCGGGCACCTTCCGCAGCGGCTGGGCGCACGTCGCGGTCGGCGAGCCGGTGCGACTGGGCGACCGCGCGGCGCTCGCACGCGGCGGAGCCGGAGGCGACCGTGCGCGACCTCACCGACCGGCTCGGAGGACGCGCTGGGCGCCCTCATCGTCGAGGCGGACGACCGCGCAGACGCTCCGGCTGCTCCGACGTCGCCGGAGTCGCTCTGGCGCGAGGAGGCGCGGCGGGCCGCGCCGCGGACGCGAAGCGCGCGCGGAGTGGCGCCGGCGAGCGGTGCGCGCCTCATCGCTGGCTACCGCGCGCGCGCGCCCGAGCTGGATGGCCGAGCGCTCCGCGGGGAGCTGCAGGCCACTACGCGGCGGTCCGCGAGCGGAGCGGGCTCGGCGAGCGCCGGCTCGGCGTGCCGCCTCGCGGGCGACCGCGTCCGCCGACGCTGCGCAATTCGCTGCTCCTGGTCGCTCGGCCTGCCGCTGGCGCTCTGGGGACTCGGTGACTCACGCCGTGCCGTACCGGCTCAACGGGTGGCTGGTGCGGCTGCGCCTCGACCGGAAGGCGACGTCGAGGCCACCTACAAGCTGCGGCTGGGCATCGTGATGTATCCGCTCTGCGTGGCTCGCCCGGAGGCTGGCTGGCCTGGCGGCTGGGCGGCTGGCTCCTGGCCGGCGCTCTTCGTGCTCGCCCTGATTCCCGGGGCTTCTTCGCGATGGGCTGGAAGCGAGCGCTCGAGCGCGTCGCGCGCGAGACGCGCGGCCTCTTCCATCTCCCTCACCCGGCGCGATCTTCGCCGCTTCCTCCCTCGCGCGGCGCCGCGCGCTTGCCGAGAGTTCGAGGCCCTCGTGCGCCTGGTGCCCGAGGCCGTGCTCGCGGGCCGCGAGAGGAGGACCGGAAACCACCATCATCTAGCGGCTCCTTGACACTCCAGCCCCCGCGGAGCGTAAGGTGGCCGCCATGGTTTCGACCGTGGCGCTGGGCGCCGATCATGCCGGGTGGGAGCTGAAAGAAGCCCTCAAGGCCTGGCTCATCGACCACGGGCATCACGTGCTCGACCTCGGCACGCACTCAGCCGGAGCCGGTCGACTACCCCGACTACGCGGCCCTGGTCGCCGAATCCGTGGCGCGGTGCGCAAGGTCGAGCGCGGCGCTGCTGGTCTGCGGCACCGGCATCGGCATGGCCATCGCCGCCAACAAGGTGCCGGGCGTGCGCGCGGCTCTCTGCGGCGACACTCTTCACCGCGCGGATGAGCCGCGAGCACAACGACGCCAACGTGCTCGTGCTCGGCGGCGCGGCTCACCGGGCGCCGACGATGGCCGCGTGACATCTCTCAAGATCTGGCTCGACTCCGACTTCGCGGCGACCGGCACGCGCGCCGGGTGGGCAAGATCGCCGACCTCGAGCAGCGCCTCCGCATGGACGGCGGCCGCTAGGCGCGCATGAGCCGGCCATCTCGAGCAGGTGGATCCCGAGATCGCCAAGGCCATCCGCGGCGGAGACCGAGCGCCAGTCCCGCAACCTCGAGCTGATCGCCTCCGAGAACTTCGTCTCCGAGGCGGTGCTGGAGGCGGTGGGCTCGGTGCTCACCAACAAGTACGCCGAGGGCTATCCGGGCAAGCGCTACTACGGCGGCTGCGAGATCGTGGACGTCGCCGAGGAGCTGGCGATCGCGCGCGCGCAAGGAGCTCTTCGGGGCCGAGCACGTCAACGTGCAGCCGCACTCCGGCTCGCAGGCCAACATGGCCGTGTACTTCACCCTGCTCAAGCCGGGCGACACCGTGCTCGGGCCGAACCTCGCGCACGGCGGCCATCTCACCGCGGGCAGCCCGATGAACTTCTCGGGCCGCTTCTACAAGATCGTCCCCTACGGCGTCGCGCGAGGACACCGAGCGCATCGACCTGGACCAGGTGCGCGACCTGGCGCGCGCAGCACCGGCCGAAGCTCATCATCGCCGGCGGCTCCGCGCTTCCGCGCGCCATCGACTTCAAGCCGTTCCGCGAGATCGCCGACGAGGTCGGCGCGCGCGCTCATGGCCGACATCGCCCACCCGGCCGGGCCTGGTCGCGGCGGGGCTGCATCCCTCGCCGGTGCCGCTACGCCGACTTCGTCACCACCACCACGCACAAGACGCTGCGCGGGCCGCGCGGCGGCATGGTGATGTGCCGCGCGCCAGTACGCCAAGGATCTCGACCGCACCGTGCTGCCCGGCATCCAGGGCGGGCCGCTGATGCACGTGATCGCGGCCAAGGCGGTGGCCTTCCGCGAGGCCAGACGCCGGAGTGGCGCGCCTACCAGGCGCAGATCGTGAAGAACGCGCAGGCGCTGCGCCGAGGCGCATGCTCGCCGCGCGGCTTCCGGCTGGTCTCGGGCGGCACCGACACCCACCTCGTCCTGGTGGACCTCACCGCCGCAGGCGTCACCGGCAAGGACGCGCAGGAGGCGCTCGACCGCGCCTGGATCACGGTCGAACAAGAACGGCATTCCCTTCGACACGCAGGGGCCCGATGGTCACGAGCGGCATCCGCATCGGCACGCCCGCCGTGACCACGCGCGGCATGAAGGAGCCCGAGATGGCGCGGATCGCGGAGCTCATCGACCGCGTGCTCACCACGCTCGGCGGACGCCGCGGTGGAGGCCGCCGGTGCGCGCGAGGTGCAGGAGCTGACGACGCGGTTCCCGCTCTACGCCGGAGCGCCTCGCCGATGAAGTGCCCGTTCTGCGGCCACACCGAGGACCGCGTGGTGGACTCCGCGCGTCGGCCGCGACGGCGAGTTCATCCGCCGCCGGCGCGAGTGCCTCAAGTGTCAGCCGCCGCTACACGACCTACGAGTACATCGAGGACGTGCTGCCCGCACGTGGTCAAGCGCGACGGCCGCCGCGAGCCCTTCGACCGCCAGAAGCTCGCGCGGCTCCATCCTCAAGGCCTGCGAGAAGCGCTCGGTGGGCGTGCAGGCGGTCGACGACGTGGTGGCCGACATCGAGGCCAAGCTGCACGAGCGGGCCGAGAAGGAGATCACGAGCCTCGAGCTGGGCGAGCTCGTGATGGAGCACCTCCAGAAGCTCGACCAGGTGGCCTACGTCCGCTTCGCCTCGGTCTACCGCCAGTTCAAGGACATCTCCCAGTTCATGGACGAGGTGAAGCGGACCTCATCAAGGAAGGCGAGAAGCCCAAGCCCACCAAGCCGGCCAAGGTGTCGCGCCCCGGCGCTGACCGCGCCTCATCCCTCACTGACGAGCCCCTCACCGAAGAGCCCCTCACTGACGAGCCCCCTCACTGACGAGGAGGCGTGGCCAGTGGATCTTTCCCGCCGCGATTTCATCCGCTCTACTTGCCGCCGCGGGCGCTGCCGCCGGCGCCCGCTCGCCGGCACCGCCGCCGAGGCCGCCAAGGGAGAACGCCCGATGCAGCTCGCCCAGGCCATGACGCCGGCGCCCAGCGGTTTCAATCCCGCGGATCCCGCGCTCAAGTACGACCTCGTCATCGCGGGGGCGAGGTGTCTGGACCCGAGCCAGCGACTCCGCGGCCGGATGGACATCGGCATCCGGTTCGGCCAGACGCCGGCTTGCGCCCAGCATTACCCCGGCTCGGAGCGTGCAGCGGATCGATGCCGGGGAGGCTCAGACCCCGGGCCTGGTGGATCTGCATACGCATCCCGTGCCGCACCTGGGTCTAGGGCTGCCCGCCGACGAGCTGGTGCTCCATCACCGCCACCACCACCGCGGTGTCCGCCGGGCGATTGCGGCTGGCATCACCTTCGGCGCGTTCAGCATCTCGCCGTCGCCCAGTCACGCACCCGCATCTTCGGCTTCGTCCACATCGCGAGCATCGGCCTCGCGGGCGGGCTCGCCCCCGGCGAGATGTCTGAACATCGACTATGCCAACGTGGATGGCGCCGCCAAGGCGGTGGCGCGAGAACCCGGACCTGGTCCTGGGAGTGAAGGTGCGCATCACCGACTCCGTGGTCGGGACAGAACGGGCTCGAGCCCTCCTGCGGCGCGCCATCCGCGCCGCCGAGATGGCGGGCAAGTGGCGCGTGTCATGTGCCATATCGGCGCCGCGCCGGGCACTCTCCGACCTCTGGATCTCTCGCGCCCGGGCGATATCCTCACCCCACTCCTATAGCAGGCGCGGGGAACAATACGGTGCAGAACGGCCAGCTCCTCCCTGCCGCCCTGGCCGCGAAGCAACGGGGAGTGGTGCATCGACGTGGGGCATGGCGGCGGGAGCTTCGACTTCACCGTCTGCGAGCCCGCCATGCAGCAGGGGATGGCGCCCGACACGATCTCCAGCGACATCCACTCTGGTGAGCATCGCCCACGCCCGGCCATCCCACGCCAAGGCCCTGGGTCATGTCGAAGTTCCTGGCCCTGGGGATGCCGTTGCCAGGACGTGGTGGCCAAGGCCACCGTGGCGCCCGCGGGCATCATCGGCAAGGTCCCCGGGCTCGGCACGCTCCAGGTGGGCGCCCCCGCCGACGCGTGGCGATCTTCGACTACGTGGATTTCGGCCGTGGTGGAGTTCGTGGACACGCGCAACAAGCAAGGTAGCGGCACCAAGAAGCTCGCGCCGGTGCTCACGGTGCGCGGACGGGCCCCTTTCGGCCGCCCGCCGCCGCTCCACGCCGTTCATCTTCTCTAGCCGCTCTGGGGTGAGTGGCAGGGCAGGCGGCCGTCCTGACCGCCTGCCTCGCGATGACGTGGACGGAGCCGCGTGCTCAGCGCCGGTTGCCGGCCGGCACGCTCCCGCGCCAGCCGCCGGCCCCGTGGCTGGGCCGCGCGCCTCGATGAACTCCTTGACGCGCTTTCCGAGGTCGCCCCTTGACGCGGGTGGAGACTCACGCCCACCGCGTCGCCCACGGTCTGACCATGCCCTCCGGGTCGTACTCGAGCTGGAGCATGATCCGCGTCCGGCGATCCGCGATGCGGTGGAAGGTCACTTCACGCCCGCGTTGTCGTGCGCCTCCCCTCGCTTCTCGCCAGTGTCTCACGCGCGTCGTCCGGCGTCTGCTCGGTGATCCGGGCCCGCCACAGCTTCTCTCTTTACCGCCGACGCTGGCGCGCCAGTGGGAGATGGGTGTCGTCGAGCTGCCGCACCTCGGTCACCCCTTCCATGAAGCGGGGGAACTCCTCGAACTGAGTCCACCGGTTATAGGCGGTACGCACCGGCACTCTGACCTCGATGGATTGCTCGATCGCCGCCCATGATGTCTTCCCCTTTCCGCTTCCGCGTGTGACGCTCAGCGCTTCTGGGCGCGGAGCCAGTGATGTGTTCGCAGCCGGTTTTTGCCCGGCGCGCCGGCGGGCCTGTGCCGGAACCAGATCGGTCGGAAAGAGGATAGGGACTCTGGCCAGAATTGTGGATGCACCGGGAAGTCCGGGCTGCCCGTGGTAACTCCGTCGCGGGAGGCTACTTCGCTGTGCGGCCAGCGCCACCGCCGCCGATGGCCGCCGTCAGCGCCGACGAGGTGATACCAGTACACGCGCTCGCCCAGGAAGAGCTGCAGGACAGCCCGATCACGAGAAACGGGATCAGGTTCATGAAGATGGCGGCGCGGCCGGCGCCCACGACGCTCACGCCCTTCGTAGTGACGTGGCCGAGGGTGAGGGGGCCGGCGGCGTAGAGGATGACGCCCCAGCCGATGCAGCGGTCCCGGCCGACTCAGGGGGCGGATGGTCACGAGCGGGATCCGCCTCGGCACCCCCGCCGTCACCTTGCGCGTAAGTGGCTGTTGGGGTAGACCGCGCGCTTGGCCACTCGTCCACCCCTCGCCAGCGTCGTTCGAAACGGGCACCGTACCTGCCTCCCGGAACGAGAGTCATGGCAACCGGCTCTCCGCCCACGAGCGCGCCGAGGGCAGCCCGGAGCCGCCGGTGACGGTCGAGCTTCCTGAGATACGCGAGAGCTCGCTCGGGCCGCCCTTGGCGCGGATCACGGCCATGAGCTGCGCCCGATCGCTGGGAGGCCACCGCTCGAGGTCGGCCACCAGCGCCACCAGCGGCGTCAGCCGCTCGAACCAGCGGCGCTCTTCCGCCGCCCAGCGCCCGGCCGAGCCGAACCCAGGGCGTGGCCACCCGCGCCCGGTCGGCGCGCTGGGCGGCCCGGCGGTCGCCGCCGAACTCGCGTATCCGATGCGGCGCGACGACCAGGGCGGCCAGCGCGCTGGCGGTCACGCGGTCGGGCGCGGAAACCCGGTAGTCGCAGTGATCAGGTCGGTCTGGGCCAGCCGACGGAGCACTGACGGCGGCGAGCGGTATCCCCCGGTCGCGGCGATCTTCGCCTGCTCTTACTCGGCCAGACGCTGCGCCGCCGGGTCGAGCGGGCCTGGAAGCCGAGCCGGCGATAGAAGTAGAAGGCACCCGTGCGGAGCGCCTCCTCGTTCTCGTAGCCGATCTGGTACCGGTCCACGAGCACCGCGCGCATGTCGGAAGACGGTAGGTAGACGCGCAGGGATCTGGCTCGCCACGAACGCCGACTCGCCCTGACGGAAGGACTCGAACACGTTGAGCGCCCATTCGAGCCTTCCCCACATGCCCCAGCCGGCACCATAGCCCATGGGGACGCCCGTTCTTCAGCACCAGGAAGGCGTAGTACGCCTGACCGGCAGTCGGAACCCGGCGCCAGGCCGATCAGCGCCACTTCCGGCAGTCCGCGGCCGGGGTCGGCCACGAGCACGTCGTTGGGGTTGGGTGCGAGAAGCGTACAGCTCTGCGGGCCCGGGTGGCCATCGACGCCCGGGCCATATCGATCAGGAAACAGGCTTCAGCGCCCGCCCGGCCGGGCGCGGAGGGGAAAGCGGCCGAGTGATCTCGCGGGCGAACGTCGACGCCACCGCGCCGGAGCCCGGTCGCCGTACCCCGCCCCAGTGCATGCGACGCGCGGACCGCCTGGCAGGACGGCTCGGCGTGCGGGACGGCGCCGTTCCGGCGCAGGCGCCACTGGATCGGCAGCGCCAGGCCCTCAAAAGCGTGTCGCGGCGCGGCGAGCGGCACGGGCGCACGCTCGAACAGCTCGAGGAGGGTCCGCAGGTCGCTCAGCCCGCGGTGGCCCTTGGCCAGCGCGAGCCACTGTCGCGGGTGGAGCCCGCCCTCGCTGAACGCCTCGCTCTCCTGGTAGGTGACGAGGAGCGGAAGCAGCTCCTCGAGCCGCTCGGTGTCCTCGAAGCGCCGCCATGCGACCTCGACGTCGGCCGGGAAGCGCGACGCGAGCCAGCGCGCCATCGGAAGGCCGAACGGGTAGTCGAGCCTGGTGCCCGCGATCCCGGAGTCGTGAGCCGCGCCCTGGCCGGTCGTTCTGAGCCGCGCGACGCGCGCGGGGAACGCCGCCAGCGCGCGCTCCACCCGCTCCTGACCTCGGGGCCGTCGGGGTACGCCCGCAGGAAGCAGAGCGCCTCGTGGAGCTTCGCGAGAGTCGCCGGTGACCTGATCGGCGAGCTCGCTAGCTGGTCCAGCAGGCCGAGCTTCTCGTTCGCCGTCCTCGGCGGCGAACCGCGCGACTGATGGCCGTCAGCCGATCGACGAGGCCCGGGTCCCCGTCACGTCGAGCCGATGTGCGCGGGGAGCGTCCCGCACGTCGGTCATACGACGGCGATTTAAGCACAAGCACAACCGGGAAGGGGAGCTGGACGAGTCGGGGGCGTATCGGAGGTCTGAGGAAAGCGACGACGAGACGGAGCGCGCACGCGCAAGAGCAGGACATCCGCAGATGGTTCTGGCCCTGCCGGGATGGGGCCGACAGGCCGAGCGCCACTACGTAGGCGCCTTACTCTTCTTCTTCTTCGTAGCCTTCTTCTTCGCCATCGTGTCACCTCTTCCCGGTCCGCGCGCGTCATGCGGAGTTAGGACAGTTCGGACTCTAGGGGGTGCAAAAATCGTGTCAAGGAGAAAATACAGGATGAGGGGGTCCGAGCCCCTCCCAGGGCCCATATCTTGGGTGGCCCCGGCCGCCGGAAGCGGGCTACTCGTCGTCCTCTCTCGGCGGTGGAGGGCTTGCGCTCGTCGCGGCGCTTCACGGAACTCTGCGATTGAGCGGCATGCCCTTCTTGCAGAGCGGACAGGATTCGGCGGATAGGTCGGGAAGTCGCGGCTCACGAGGCCGAAGATGGTCTTGCCTGTCCACGTCGCTGCACGCTTGGTCCGGCGCCAGAGGGCGCCGACGCCGACGATCTTGCCGCCGAGGTGCTTCCACGAGCTCGGTGGAGCAGCCGCACCGTCGCGCCCGAGCTGACGAGGTCCTCCACCACGAGCACCTTGGTGCCCTGCCGGATGAGCCGGTGGAACTCCACCGGCAGCGTCACGCGCCGCTTGCCCGCCGCTCACGCCCTTGGTGCCGTACATCACGGTGGGCCGCGAGGGATGCGCCCGCGCCACGCAGTGGGAGAGGATGAGCGCCCCCGGCCCCGTCGAGACCACCACGTCGATGGGCCACGGCGCGAAGTGCTTGGCGATCACCGCGCCCAGCCCTCCGTGAACGAGGGCTCGGTGGTGACCAGGGTCTTCTCGATGTACTCGCGTGGTGTGCTGGCCGGACGGCAGGAGGATGTGGTCGTTGGCGTGATAGGCGCCGGTGCGCTTGAGGATCTCGAGGTGGATCTTCTCGCGCACCTCCGCGTCCATGGTTTCGGCTGTCCTTGCGCGGGGGCGGGTCATCCGGCTCCTCCAGAGGGGTTGGCGGCCAGAATGGCAATCGGCGCGCTGCCTTGTCAACCGGAAAGATACGCAGTGTAAACTGGCCCGGCGATGAAGATTCTCGCGCTGGAGTCCGGCCACCCTCGCGGGGGCGCCGCGCTGCTCGATGGCGACCGCCTCGTGGGCGAGAGCACGCGTGTCCATCGCGCTCACGCACTCGGAGCGCTTGATGGCGGTGGTGGACCGGCCTGACGACCGACTGCGGCTGGTCGGTGAAGGAGCCTGAACGGGCTCGCGGTGTCCATCGGCCCCGGCTCCTTCACCGGGATTCGCGTGGGCATCGCCACCGCCAAGGGCCTCGCCCTGGCGCTCGCTGCCGGTGGCGCCCGGTGCCCACGCTCGACGCGCTGGCCGCGACGCTGCCGTTCGCGGACGCGCCCGTCTGCGCCGCTGCTCGACGCGCGCAAGGGCGAGGTGTTCTGCTCTCGCTCTACCGCTGGCGCGAGGGCGAGATGGCGCGCGAGTGGGACTATCTGGCGCTGGCGCCCGAGGCGGTGGCGGCGCGGCTCACCGCGCGCCTCGTCATCGTGCTGGGCGACGGCGTGCCCGCGTGCCGTCCGTATCTGGCCCGGCTGGGCGCAGGCGTGCGCGAGGCCTGCCGCGCGCGCCGGCTGCCCTCGCCGGCCATGCGATGGCTCTGCTCGGCACGCCCTGCTCGCCGCGGGCCGCGGGATCACCGCGGAGGCGGTGACGCCGATGTACCTGCGGCCGTCCGAGTCGAGCTGGGAAGGCGCGGCGAACCGCCTGATGCGGGCGCTGGCGCTCGCCCCCATGGCGGTGGAGGACCTCGACGAGGTCCTCGACATCGAGCGCCTGTCCTTCAAGACCCCGTGGTCGCGCGCGGCCTTCCGGTACGAGATCAGCAGAACCGGGTGGCCCGCTGCCTGGTCATCCGCCTCGAGGGACAAGCTCGTCGGCTATCTCTCCGCCTGTGGGAGATCGGCTGCGAGATCCACATCACCAATCTGGCCGTGCATCCGGACTGGCGCCGGCGGGGCTCGCGCGGAGCCTGATCCCACAGCGTCCTGGAGGAGGCCGCGGCCGCGGCGTCACGCTCGCCTTCCTGGAGGTGCGTCTCCCGACCAATACGGAGGCCCTCGGCTCTACGAGCCTGGGCTTCAGCGTGATCGGCCGGCGGAAGGTACTACCGATACCGGCGAGGACGCCTCGTCATGGAGACCCGTCTGGCCGGATCCCGCGCCGGAGGGGGACGCCTGACCGCGCGTCGTCGGATACGGCCGGCGGGAACCCCGGCGCCACGTCGCCAGTTTATGGGGAGTTCATGGGCCACGTTCTCGGTCTGTTCGTCTTGATAGGGAATGGCGCTGGCCGTGAGCGGCGCCGGCGGCACGCCCAGGCGCCGGAGCGCCGCGCGAGCCTGCGCCCGGGGCAACATACATCTTCGGGGCCACCGGCGGCTGTGGCTATCCGCACTGCGCCCAAGCAGCCCGTCAATGCGGGGGCGCAAGTACGATGGGCCTTTCGGCACCGTCTACTCGTCCAACTATCCACCCCCGATGCCAAGACGGGCATCGGCACCTGGACGGACGAGCAGATCATCACCGCGATCCGGCTGGGGCGCCGTCCCAATGGCGAGCGGCTCACTGCCGGTCCACCCGTTCACCGGTCTTCAACGGCATGGCCGAGAGGGACCTCAAGGCGGTGACTCGCGTATCTCCGCACCGTCCCTGGATCAACCGGCCGAACCAGCCGAAGAACATCACCGTGCCGATGTTCGAGTCGGTGTTCCCGCCCGCCTGGCTGGCCGCCTTCGCGCCGAAGCGAGAGCGCCGCCGCCCCGCGCCCACCGGCGGCATCGCGCGGCGGCGAGTACCGCAGTGCGGGCGGTGGGCCACTGCGGGAGTGCCACACCCCCGGACCATGACCATGGCCACCGACAACTCGCGCTTCCTGGCCGGCAATCCCAAGGGCCTGGAGAACTCGGAGGTCCCGAACATCACGCCCGACAGGACCACCGGGCTCACGTGGACGGTGGAGGAGATCGCGAACTATCCCGGCACCGGAACAAGCCCGATGGCGACGTCGCGGGGAGCCTGATGTCGGAGGTGATCCAGGGCACCAGCGCCGGGATTACAGGGACCTCACCAAGGCGGATCTCCTCGCCATCGCGCACCACCTCAAGTCCATCCCGCCGGTGCAGAACAAGATCGGGAAGTAGCGGCGGCGTGCGGTGCCCCCAGCCAAGGAGGCGATAATGAAGCGACGGGCGATCACCGTGACCCTGGTCGTCGGCAGTCTGGCCGCAGGTCTGGATCGCCGGCTGCGCCAGCGGCGACAAGATGAAGATGCGGATCCGGCGCGACATCGTGGCCGACCGCCAGCGCATCATGAAGCTCAACGCGGCGCCTCCTGGGCGGATGCGCAGGCCAAGCTGAAGGCGGGCAACTTCGAGGCGGTGGCCGTAACGCCGAGACCATGGCCTGCCTGAACGCCGAGCGCATCCCCATGCTCTTCCCCAAGGGCTCGCTCACCGACAAGTCCAAGGCGAAGCCGGAAGTCTGGGAGAAGTGGAACGAGTTCCACGGCCGCGGCGAAGAACGTCCAGACCGAGTCCGAGAAGCTGCGTGACGCCGCCCGCGCCAAGAATCAGGCGCAGGTGGGAGGCCATCGCGAAGGACTTCGGCCGCAACGCCAGTGCGACCTGCCACACCCGTTCCGCGTTCCCCTCCGCGTCAGGGCTAGCGTCGCCCCGCGCCGCCGCGGAGGGCGTCCCCACGGGCGCCCTCCGCGGAACCCCGCGCATCGCTTGACAATCCGTGGCCGGCCACGGATTCTGTTCGGGCCATGGACCCCCTCTACGGTGACCTGCCGTTTCGCGACGACGTTCTGGAGCATCCCTGACCTGGGCGCAGATCGCGCTCTATATCGGCGGCGCGCTGGCCGTCGCCGCCTTCGCGTGGGGACGCTCGCGGGCCGCGTGCGGATCTGGATGGGGTCGCTACGAGATGCGCTGGGATCATCTGCCCACCCGGGTGGGGATCGTCATCACCCACGGCTCTGCTCCAGGCCCGCGTGCTCTCGCCAGTCCTACCCGGGCATCATGCACGCCACCGTCTTCTGGGGCTTCCTCGCGCTGTTCATGGGGACGGTGCTGGCCACCATCGACTACGACATCACGCTCCCGCTCCTGGGGGTGAAGCTCCTCAAGGGGAGCTTCTACTCTTCTACGAGCTGGTGCTGGACATGTTCGGCCTCTGTAACTTCGTGGTGGGGCTCGGATGGCCTGCTATCGCCGCTTCGTCAAGCGGCCGGCGCGGAGTGGATCCCGACCCCCAGTTCGCCTACGCGCTCTCATCCTCTTCGTGATCAACGCCACCGGCTTCGTGATGGAGGCCTGCCGGCTGGCGGTGGTGAAGCCGTGGTGGGGGCCATGGTCCCCGGTGGGTTACGCGCTGGGACAGAGTCTTCCTGGGCGTCGGGCTCGGGGAGGGCGCGTTACGGAGCCTCTACCTGGGAGTCTGGCTCTTCCACGCGGCGGTGGCGCTCGCCTTCATCGCGCTGGTGCCGCACTCGTACTTCATGCACATGATCACCACCCCGCTGAACATCTTCTCTCTCCAAGCTGGGCCCGCGCGGCGCCATCGCCAAGATCGAGAGCATCGAGGAGGCGGAGAGCCTCGGCGTCTCCAAGTTCGAGGAGTTCTCGTGGAAGCTGGCGGCTGGACTTCGACGCCTGCGTGGAGTGCGGCCGCTGCCAGGACGCCTGCCCCGCGTATCTGTCGGGCAGCGCGGCTGAACCCCAGGGCCGTCATCGTCAAGCTCAAGCGCTACATGCTGGACGGCGACACCCGGCCGCTGCACGGCGAGATCATCCACGGCGGACGAGCTCTGGGCCTGCACCACCTGCATGGCCTGCGTGGAGGAGTGCCCCGCGCACATCGACATCGTGGACACCCTCATCGACCTGCGGCGCTTCCTCACGCTGTCGGAGGGCACGCTCCCGTCCACCGCGCCCCATGACCCTCCAGAACATCGAGCGGGCGGGCAATCCGTGGGGCCTCGCCCCCAGCCGAGCGGCTGGCGTGGACGGAGGGGCTCGACGTCCCGGTGCTCGAGCCGGGCAAGCCGGTGGAGTATCTGTACTGGGTGGGCTGCTCCGCCTCCTACGACCGCCGCAACCAGGCCATCGCGCGCTCGGTGGTCAAGATCCTCAAGCGCGCGGGGGTGTCCTTCGGGGTCATGGCGGAGGAGCGCTGCCACGGGAGGTGGCCCGGCGGCTGGGCAACGAGTACCTCTACCAGATGGTGACCGAGGAGAACGTGGGCAACATCGAAGCAGTACGCGTTCGAGAAGGTCATCACCCACTGCCCGCACTGCTTCAACACCATGAAGAACGAGTACCCGCAGTTCGACGGGAACTTCGAGGTGCTCCACCACTCGGTGGTCATCCGCGAGCTGCTGCGCGAGGGCCGCGTCACGCCCACCAAGCCGCTCGGACAAGACGGTGGCCTTCCACGACTCGTGCTATCTGGGCCGGTACAACGACATCTTCGACGCGCCCCGCGAGGCCGCCATCTACGTGCCGGGCCTCAAGCTCATCGAGATGCCGCGCAACCGGGAGCGCGGGCTCTGCTGCGGGGGCGGTGGCGGCCAGATGTGGATGGAGACGCCGGCCAAGAAGCGCGTCAATGTCATCCGGGTGGAGGAGGCGCTGTCGGTGAAGCCGGACGTGGTGGCGAGCGCCTGCCCCTTCTGCCTCGCCATGGTCGACCTGGGGCGAAAAGTAGCGGGGGCGGAGGAGCGGCTGCAGGTGAAGGACATCGCCGAGCTCGTGGCCGAGAGCCTCGAGTAGCGCGGTGAACGGGCCGTTCCAGTCCATCCGGCAGCTCGTGCTCCTGCTGCCGCGGCTCGCGCGGATGCTGTCGGGCCTCCTCGCCGACCGCGCGGTGCCCCGCTCCGCCAAGATCGCGCTGGCGGCGGTGGCGGTGTACCTGGCGAGCCCGCTCGACCTCATCCCCGACTTCATCCCCATCATCGGCTATCTCGACGACGCCCTCCTGGTGGCGGTGGTGGTGGACGGGCTGCTCAATTTCCTCGACCGGTCCCTGATCCTGAAATACTGGCCGGGCGATCCGTCGTCCCTGGCGGCCACCGCCGCGGTGGCCAAGCGGCTGACCCGCTGGGTGCCCTCGCGCGTGAAGAGGAGAATATGGACGCCCACTACCAAGAGCTGATCGCGCGCCGCCTCGAGATCGCGCCCCACGAGGGCCGGACAAGGTTGACCACGCTGGCGGAGGCGGTGAGCCGCCACGTGCGCGCCGGCGACACGCTCTACCTCGGCGCCGCGCACGGCCGCGCCAACCCGCTCATCCGCGAGGTGGTGCGCCAGTGGTGGGGCCGGCGGCCGGACTGCACGCTCGCCGCCGTGGGCCTGGGCTCGCCCTGGACGGCGCTCGTCCACGGCGGCCTCGTCCGCCGCGTGATCACCACCTTCATGGGCGAGGGCTATCCCTTTCCCACGCCCCAGCGCGCTCATCTCGCGCGCGGTGCTGGAGGGGCGCCTCGACGGTCTCCAACTGGTCCATGCTGACCTTCCCCTGCGGCTCCTCGCCGGCGCCATGGGCGTGCCGTTCCTGCCCACCGCTCGCTGCTGGGCTCCTCGATGGAGGAGGACAATGCGCGCGCGGGAGACCTCATCGTCGCCGACGATCCCTTCGGGGCCGAGGGCCGCGTGGCTACAGTCCGCGCGCTGGTGCCCGACGTGGCCCTCATCCATGCCTGGGCCGCCGACCGGTCGGGCAACCTCATCGCGGCGCCGCCGCTCAACGAGAACCTCTACGGCGCCATGGCCGCGCGCCGCGGCGCGATCGTCACGGTGGAGAAGATCGTCTCCACCGACTTCATCCGCCGCCACGCGAACCTCGTGCGCCTGCCCGCCCAGTACGTGCAGGCGGTGGTGGAGACGCCGCATGGGAATCACCCCGGCGGCATGTGGGGCATGAACGTGCCCGAGCTCGAGAGCTACGCGGAGGACATCGACTGGATCCTGGAATGCCGCCAGGCCTTCCGGAAGCCCGAGACCGCGGACGCCTGGATCCGGGAGTGGATCCTCGATGTCCCGGATCACGCCGCCTATCTCGCCAAGGTCGGCTACGCCAAGATCATGGAGACCAAGGGCCGCGCCCACACCGACGCCTGGGTGTCCGAGCTGGAGTCGCTCTCGAGCCGGCTGCCGGCGCGCTCGAGCGGGCGCCCGGCGCCCACCGGCGCCGAGCTGGCTGGTCACCGCGGCCGCGCGCGATGCTCGCGGAGAAGGTGCGCGCGCAACGGCTACCGGACCTTTCTCGCCGGGGTGGGCAACTCGAACCTCGCCGCCTGGCTGGCCGGCTACGAGCTCAAGCGCGCCGGCGTGGACATCGAGATCATGGCCGAGACCGGGCATGGTCGGCTATCTGCCGCGGCCCGGCCGAGCCCTTCGTGTTCTCCTTCCGCAACTTCCCCTCGTGCAAGATGCTCACCGACATCCTGCACGTGATGGGCATCTTCATGGGCGGCCGCCACAACGCAGTGCCTGGGCTCGCTCGCGGCGGGGCAGATCGACAAGCACGGCAATATCAACTCGACCATCATCCCGGGGATGACGTATGTCACGGGCTCGGGCGGGGCCAACGACATCACCTCCTCCGCGCGCGAGGTGGTCGTGTGCCCTCGCTGCAGTCGCCGCGGCGCTTCGTGGACAAGGTGCCGTACATCACCGCGCCCGGCCGCACCGTGCGCACGGTGGTGTCGCAGCCTCGGCGTCTACGAGAAGGAGCACGGAGCACGGCGAGCTCCGGCTGACGGGCATCCTCGGCGACGGCGCCGGAGGCGCAGGCGGTCGAGGCCGCGCGCGCGGCTTGCGGCTGGGACCTGCAGGTGGCGCCGCGGCTCCGGCGCTTCGAGGCGCCCACGGACGAGGAGCTGGGGCTGATCCGCCTCTTCGATCCGCGCCGCTACTTCCTGGGCTGAGCTAGCGGGGCAGCCGCCACCGCGCCTGCTCGCTGCACAACCGGCTGGGCACTCAGTGGGCGGCGAGGCCGGGTACAGACATGACGAGGTGGAGATAACCTCCCAGCTCGTTGATGCGCCGCATGTCATGCGCGACGAAGGCGGCGCGCTCCGCCTCGCGTGAGGTCCAGCCCGGCGAGCGCCGCGGGGCGTCGGCCATGAAGCGCGCCGGTAGTCCGGCTCCTTCTTGAGGCGGTAGAGCAGGCTATTGACCGCATAGCGGCTCACGCGAGGCTCCACTCCACCGCGGCCAGATTGATGCGCGGCAGCTCGCCGAAGTAGCGCACGGCGGCGCGGGCGGGGGGACACGGCGCCGAGAAGCACCATCCAGTTGGAGGGAACTCGTGCTCCCCGGCCTTGTGCAGCTTCGTCCGCGGTGAGGGCCTGCAGGGGGCTCGATGCTCGCCCGTCTCCATCCAGTGGATGAGCCGCCGGTCGAACACGGTATCGGTCTCGCCCACGCGCGGCAAGGACAGCTCGGAAAATGCGAGAGCCCGCCGGTGGCGATGATGGCCACGCGCCAGGGCGTGGCGGCGACCACTTCGCAAGATGCCGCCCGAAGGCGAAGCAGCGCCGCGCGCTGGGCTGAGGCGCCACGAAGGAGTTCACCCAGATGGGCACCAAGCGGCGGGATGGGGCGCGTGCCGTGCAGCGTGTTCACCGGGCTCAGGAAGGCATGGTCCACCGGCGCTTCCCACGAGAGCGCCAGGTCGAAGTCGGCCGCGAGCCCGCGCTCCCGGGATCTCGTTCGCCAGCCCCTCGTGAAGCGGATAGCGCTCCGGCATGTGGTCGAGCACCTTGTCGAAGGCCTCGGCGTGATCCTGCACCATGCGCTGCACGTCGCGCCCGATGCGCACGCAGATGGCCGGCACCGCGTTGAAGGAAAACGCGTTGAGGTGGTCGTCCGCCACCACGACGAGGAGCGTCCGGCCGCCGCGGCGGTGAGGCGCTCCCCACATCCGGGCGATCTCCGCCATGCACTCGGCGACCTTCCGGCGGCCGGCTTCACCACAGGCGCGGTCGTAGTAGTCGGGTCGAGGTCACGCAGACATCGCGCCGAGCGAACACGAGCTGGCCCATGGACATTCCTCCGTTGGCCGCGATGCTCGCACAGGGGCCGCGGGCGCGCAAGCGCGCGCGGGTCAGGCGCGCGTGCGCGCGCGCCGCGCCTGCCGCGCCAGCGCGGCGCCGCCGGACGGTGGTGCCGCTTGCCGAGGGCGAGGAAGCGGAGGCGGGTGGTGGCCAGCGCGCCGGCATAGGCGCGCCGCGCGAGACCGGACGCGCGAGACTCGGCGGCGCAGGGCGCCAGCGCGCGGGCGATGCCGCCGGCCAGCAGCAACCGCTCCGGGTTCAGCCCGTTGACGATGATGGTGAGGCCGGCGGCGAGCGCCTCCAGGGCCTCGTCGACCACCGGCGGCCGCGGTCGCGTCGCCGTCCGCGGCCAGACGGAAGAGGCTCGGGCGCGTCCACGGGGCGACCGAGCCGTCGCGAGCCCTCCGCCGCGAGATCGGGCCCGGCGACATAGGCCTTGAGGCGGCCCCGGGCCCCGCAGACGCAGGCCCGCCCGTCGAGCTTCACCGGCACATGGCCCAACTCGCCGCCGAAGCCGGCGGCCCCGCGGTAGAGTCGCCCGTCCAGCACGATGCCGCCGCCCACTCCCGTGCCGAGCGCGAGCAGCACGAGCGAGCGCGCCCCGCGCCCGGCTCCCCACGTCCACTCGCCGAGCGCGAGCGCCGTTCGCGTCATTGTCCACCACGGCGGGCACGCCGAGCGCGCGGGTGAGGAGGCGCGCCAGCGGCACGCCGCCGAGCTCAGGCACATTGTGCGCCTGCCGCCGATGACGCCGGTGGCGTCGACGATGCCGGGCACGCCCGCGCCGATGCCCGCCACCCGGTAGCCGCGCGGGCGCGCGGGCTCCGCCACCTCGGCGGCCAGCGCGAGGATCCGCGGCACCGCGTCCCCGCCTCCTGGCCCATGGGTGGCGCGGCGGCGGGCGATCACGACGCGGCCCGTCGCGGTCACCAGCCCCGCCGCGCTGGTGGTGCCGCCCACGTCCATGCCGAGGAAGCGCGCGCGGTCACGCCGGTCGGCGTCCCTCGAGGACGTAGCGCTCGACGGTGCGGGGCCGCGCGTCCCGGGAATGGCGCCCTCGACGTCGAGGCCGCGCAGGTAGTCGAGCCGCTCGTGGCCGAGGCGGGAAAGGCTGTGCCTCGCGCGCGAGCACCGCGGGCTCGAGCCCGGCGGCGCGCAGGTGCCGGCGCGCGCGCTCGAGGCCGAGGAAGCCGAAGAGGGTGAAGACGAGGCGGCCGCCCGGGGCGAGATGGGCGGGACACTCCGCGGATCAGCCGCTCGAGCAGCGCCCAGCCGTCGGGCCCGCCATTGTCGGCGGCGGCCTCCGCGTCGTCCCGATCGAGGCCGGGCGGGGTCGGCATCTGGGGCGGGCTCGTGCCGATGAGATCGAAGGAGAGCTCTCGCACGGGGCGAAGCCGTCGCCCTCGCGCGCGTCCACGCTCACGCCGTTGCGCGCGGCATTGGCCCGCGTGCAGGCCACCGCCTCGGGGCGGATGTCGGTGGCGACGACACGCGCGCCCGCGCGCGCGGCCAGCACGGCGGCCACTCCTGCCCCCGAGCCGAGATCGAGCACGCGCTCGCCGGGGCGGGCGCCGAGATGGCGGCAGAAGAGGAGCGAGCCCGCCTTGGGCGGCTGCACGCCCGGGTCGAGACGGAAGGTGCAGCCGCCGTAGACGAAGAAGAGCACGCCCTCGTCGCGCCCTCAGCGGCCATGGGCCCAGACGCGCGCGTAGACGGCCAGGTATCCCTCGGCCTCGGCGGTGGGTGTGAAGCGCTCGGCCACCAGCCGGCGCCCCGCTTCGCCGAGGCGGCCGCGAAGCGCGGGATCGGCGGCCAGCCGCTCGGCGCCTCCGCCAGCTCCGCTTCGGAGTCCCAGAGGAGGCCCGTGACGTCGGGCTCGATGAGGAGCGATTGCCCGGGATATCCGAGGCCAGCACGGCGCGACCGAGTGCGAGCGCCTCGAGCACGGCATTCGCCATGCCGCCCTCGGACCGCGAGCAGTTCAGCACGATGTCGGCCGCGGCCAGCAGCGCCGGCATGGCGGCATGCGGCACCGTGCCGACGTGGCGTGCCCAGGGACGCGCGGCGAGATCGCGAAGCAAGCGCGCGTGCTCGTCGGGCTCGAGCACGGGTCCCGCGTACCAGAGCCGCGTCGCCGGGCGGCGCCGGGCGAGCCCGTCCAGCGCGGCCAGCGGCAGGCGCGGGCGCTTCACCGCGCGGACCCCGGCGGGGAAGAGCAGGCACGGATCGCCGGTGATCCGCGGCGAAGCCGCTGCTCCCGGGGCTCGAACTGCACGCTCTGCGGCACGATGGCGAGCCGGGTCTCCCGAGGGCAGCCGTTGCCTCCAGAGCGCAGCCGCGACGCTCGCGTGGAACGCGGTCACGGCGGCGGCGGCGGCGAGCGTCTCGCGGACCAGGGGCCCGCGCGCGGGATGGCGGAGATCCTCGTAGACGTCCGTCCCGGTGAGGGTGATCACCAGCGGCGCGCCCGCGACCGCGGCCAGCCTCCGCCCGAGCGGGCCGGCGTGCCGGGCGTGGAAGGCGTGCACGAGGGCCGGGCGCGTGCGCGGCCTCCGACTCGAGCGCGGCGGCGGTGGCGGCGTCGGGCGCAGTGCCAGACGCGCGCGTCGGGCCGCGCGGCCCGCAGGCCGCGGGCGATCCGTGCTACGGTGACGGCGTTTCCGCGCGGCGGGTCGAGTGGGGTCGGGCAAAGGAGGGACGACGAAGGGGCGGCATGGAGGCTCAAGGCTAGCATGAAGTTCGACGTGGGATTCTCGGCAGCAGCCAGCCGGTGGCCACCATCGTGAAGCAGGCGCAGCTGGCCGAGTCGCTCGGCTACGACACGGTGTGGATCACCGACACCCACCTCGTCTGCCGCGAGCTCTGGGTCACGCTCACCGCGTGCCGCTCGCCACCTCGCGCGTCCGGCTCGGGCCCGGGATCACGGTGCCCCATACGCGCCACATCTCCGTCACCGCCAGCGCCATCGCGAGCCTGGACGAGCTCATCCCCGGCCGCGCCGGTGGTGGGCGTGGGCACCGGCGGCAGCGCGGCCCAGACCATGGGGCTCACCCTCGCCGAGACCGCGCGCACCGCCACGCTCGAGTCCATGGCCACCGCGTTACGGCGCCTCACCCAGGGCGAGGCGATCCGGCTCGAGCGGGGCACCGACGCGCGGCTGGCCTGGCTCGAGGGCCCGCGCGACATTCCCATCTATGCCGCAGGCTCGGGCCCGCGCCATGCTGGCCGCCGCGGGCCGGGTGGGCGACGGGGTCATCATGTACGCGAGCGTGGATCCGGACATCCTGCGCGCGGGGCTCGGCTTCGTGGGCCAGGGCGCGCGCGAGGCGGGGAGGACGCTCGCCGACCTCGACGTCGCGATCTGGGCGCCCATGTCCATCGGGCGCGACCGCGCGGTGGCGCGCGACCACGCGCCGCGGGCGGGTGGCCTCGGCGCTGCGCCATCCGCTGCCGGTGCCGTTCCGCGAGGAAGACCGGCCGGCGGTGGCGCGGCTGCGGCAGGAGTACGATGCCTTCCAGCACGCGACGGCCGCCTCGCGGCATCGCGAGCTCGTGCCCGATCACCTGGTGAACCTGATGGCGCTGGCGGGCGATCCGGAGGAGGTGCGCGAGAGCGTGCGGCGGGTGATGACGGTGCCGGAGATCGGGCGCATCATCCTGCTGCCGCAGGTGCCGGGCGAGGGCTTCGCGGCGCGCGAGCACATCTTCACGCTCTTCGCCGAGGAAGTGATGGCGAAGATCCGGTGACGATCGACCTCATGACAAGGAGACGGGGATGAAGGGACGCGTGGCGGTGCTCCAGAAGTACGGCGGCGACTTCGACCTGCGGGAGTACCCGGTGCCGGATCCGGAGCCGGGCGCGGTGCTGGTGCGGCTCACCCATGCCGGCATCTGCGGCTCCGACCTGCATATCTGGCGCGGTGAGATGAAGGGGCTCTACGGCGAGGTGCCGAAGGACCTCACCTTCGGCCACGAGATGTGCGGGCGGGTGGAGCGGCTGGGGGCGGGCGTGACCACGGACTCGCTGGGCGCGCCGCTACGCGAGGGCGACCGCGTGACGTACTGCTACTTCTTCCCTGCGGGCGCTGCCCCGTCTGCCTCCAGGACGAGATGGGCGCCTGCCCGCGGAAGGGCCGGGCCAATCGCGTGGCGGGCACGCCGCCCTACTTCAACAATGCCTACGGGGACTACTACTATCTCCGTCCCGGCCACTTCATCTTCCGGCTTGCCGGAGGAGATCCCCGACGCCATGGCCACGCCGGCCAACTGCGCGCTCGCCCAGGTCATCTACGGGTTCAGCGCGCCGGCCTCCGCTTCGGCCACACCGTGGTGGTGCAGGGGGCCGGCGGGCTCGGCATCAACGCGGTGGCGGTGGCCCGCGACATGGGGGCGGACCAGGTGCTGGCGGTGGACGGCGTCCCGAGCGCCTGGCGCTGGCGCGGGACTTCGGCGCGGACCACACGCTCTGCTCCGCGAGCTCGACACGCCCGAGCGGCGCATCCAGGCGGTGATGGACCTCACCGGCGGCTTCGGGGCCGACCTCGTGGCGGACTTCGTCGGCTATCCGCAGGTGGTGCCGGAAGGCCTGCGCATGCTGCGCGGCGGCGGCACTCTATCTGGAAGTCGGCAGCATCTCGCCGGGCAATGTCTTCTCCTACGACGCCACCGCGCTGGTGCGCGGCGGGGTGCGGCTGGTCGGCGTGTCCAACTACTCGCCGTGGGCGCTGGGTGAGGCGCTGGCCTTTCTCAAGCGCACGCGGGACCGCTTCCCCTTCGAGCGCGTGATCTCGCACGTGTTCCCCCTGGAGAAGATCAGCGAGGCCTTCCGTGAGTCCGATTGGCTCCAGCGCGGCGCGGGACCGCTCAAGATCTCGCGCGCGGCGCTGTCGATGGGAGGGTGAGCCGGGCCCCGCGCACCGGCGGCGGGCTGTGCTAGCATCCCCGGGGAGGACGCCATGGGCACATTTCGTCTCTACACCGGGTCCGACGGGCAGTCGCATCTCGAGACCATCGATCTGGCGCGGGTGCCCGACTGGACCAAGGGGCTCGCCACCACGCGGATCTCGTTCCGCACCGATCCGGTGGGGCATTTCCTCGACTGGCATCCGGCGCCGCGCCGGCAATTCGTCATCATCCTGTCGGGCCAGCTCGAGATCGGCCTCGGGCGACGGGACCAAGCAGGTGTTCGGCGCGGGCGACGCGCGGCTGGTCGAGGACATCACGGGCAAGGGGCACACCACGCGGGTGCACGGCAATCAGCCCTGCGTCACCGCCACCGTGCCGCTGGCGCAGCAATGAAGGTCCTCTTCGCGCCCCGCCAGCCGGACGTGGTCCTGGAGATCGCGCGCTCCATGACGCCGGCCGGCTTCGAGCTGGTGATCGCCGAGTCCGGCACGCCGGAGTTCTACGCCGCCGCCGCGGACGCGGACGTATCTACCTCGGGCTGGCCCGGCGGATGGGCGGCGAGTTCTTCCGCGCCGCGCCCAAGCTCCAGCTGGTGCAGCTCCTCAGCGCCGGCTACGACCACGTGGACGTGGAGGCGGCCCGCAAGGCCAAGGTGCCGGTCTCCAACAACGGCGGGGCCAATGCCACCGCGGTGGCCGAGCACACCCTGATGCTGATCCTGGCGGTGCTCGAAGCGGCTGGTGCGCTTCCACATCGACGTGGTGGCGGGGCCAGCTGGCGGGCCTGGACCTCGTCGAGGCCCGCGGTGCTACGAGCTGTCGGGGCGACCTTCGGGATCATCGGGCTGGGCAATATCGGCAAGAAGGTCGCGCGGCGGGTGGCCGCCTTCGACGCGCGCGGTCGTCAGTACTACGACATCCGCGCGCCTCACCGAGCACGGAGGAGGACGCCCTCGGCGTGCGCTTCGTGCTGCTGGACGAGCTGCTGCGCGGCGCGGACGTGGTGAGCCTGCACGTGCCGCTCGACGATCGGACCCGGCACCTGATCGGCGCGCGCGAGCTCGCGCTGATGAAGCCGGGCGCGGTACTCGTCAATACGTGCCGGGGCCCGGTGGTGGACGAGGCCGCGCTGCAGAAGGCGCTGGAGTCGGGCCGCCGTGGCCGGCGCGGGCTCGGACGTGATGGTGGAGGAGCCGCCGGCCAAGGACCATCCGCTCTTCGGGCTGCCCAATGTCACCTTCACCCGCACTCAGCGCGGGGCCGACCTGGGAGAACTGGATGGCGCGCTTCCGGAACGGCTTCGACAATATCCAGCGCGTGGCCGGAGGCGGGCGACCCCTCTGGGTCATCCCCGAGCTGCAGTAGCGGCGCGGCCATGCTCACCGTCTACACGCTGTGCGGCGGCTATATCGAGATCGGGCGCCACGCGATGATTCCCGACGGACCCAGTGCAGCGCTGGACGGTGCCGGTGCCGATGCTTCCTCATCGTTCACCCGAAGGGGCGATTCTCTTCGACACCGGCGTCCACCCCGCCTCCATCACCGACCCCGTGGGCCGTCTGGCGTCCGGAGCGGGCCAAGCGGCTCGGCATCCGCTCCCAGCCGGGGATGACGTCGTCAGCGGGCTCGGCGCGTGGGATTGACGCCCGCCGACATCACCCTGGTGGCCAACTCGCATCTGCACTTCGACCACTGCGGCGGGAATGCGCTGTTCCCCCACGCCGACCGTCTTGGTGCAGAAGGCGGAGCTGGACGCCGCCCGCTCGCCCGAGGTGCTGGCGACCGGCGCGCTACAGTCCCAGCGAGCTGGACTGCGAACGTGCCGCGTGGGTTACCGCACCGTGGAGGGCGAGCACGACGTCTTCGGCGACGGCAGCGTCCTCCTCGTCCCGACCTTCGGCCACACCCCGGGGCATCAGTCGCTCTGGTGCTGCGCCGGGGCAAGGACGCCACGGTGGCCATCACCGCCGACGCCTGCTACACGCGGGAGAACATGGACCGCGACGTGCTGCCGACCATCGCTCTGGGACACGGCGGAGATGTCGCGCTCCCTGGGGGCGCTGCGCCGCCTGCGCGACGCGCAGGGCGCGCGGGCTCTTCGGCCACGATCCCGGCCCAGTGGGCGGCCACGCCGCAGGCGCCCGCCGTCTTCGCCTGACGGTTGCGCGCCCGGCTCACCGCGAGGCGCTGGTCAGCGTGACGCCTCCGTCCACCGGCAGCACCACCCCCCGTGATGTAAGCGCGCCTCGTCCGAGGCGAGGAAGAGCGCGGCGTTGCCGATGTCCCAGCCCGTCCCCTCGATCCCGAGGGGCGAGGCCTCGCGCCGCCGCTCCTGCAGCTCGGCGGTCATGCCGTCGCCGAACACCATGGGCGTGTACACGGGCCCCGGCGCGATGCAGTTGACCCGGACGCCCTGGGCGGCGTGGTCCACCGCCATGGCGCGGTGAGCGCGATCACCGCGCCCTTGGAGACGGTGTACGGGTGAGCCGCGCGGACGCAGGGCGGAGATCGAGGAGATGTTGATGATGGAGCCGCCGCCGCCGCGCGCCATGGCGGGGATGGCGTGCTTGAGGTCAGCATCATGCTGGTCACGTTCACTTTCATCAGGTGATCCCAATCCGCCTCGTCCACCTCCACCACGGTGGCGCGGCCCCCGATGCCCATTCATTGTTGTCGAGCACGTCCAGGCGGCCCCAGCGGCGCAGCGCCCTCGTCCACCATGGCGCGACAGTCCGCGCTCCGCGTGACGTCCACCTCGAAGCACCGCCGCCTCGCCGCCCTCGGCGGCGATCATGGCGCGCGTGGCCTCCGCGGCCGCGCCGGCTCCGGTCCACGCAGAGACGCGCGCGCCCTCGCGGGCGAAGAGACGGCGGCGGCGCCGGCCATTGCCGATACCCTCCGCGCGCGAGCCCGCCCCCGTCACGATCGCGACCTTGCCGGCCAGCCGGGACCCCGCCATCGCCGCCCTCTCTTCGTCATGTCCGCCGAAGTTCGAAGCGCATGCCCGCGCGCGCGGGATGGTCGTCCGCGGCGCAGGTATGCTAGCATCTCCGCGGCGTTGACGACGGAGAGGAGACGCGGGATGGGCAGGGGCAAGCTCGGCGGATTCACCGGCGTGGCGCTGGCCGCGCCGCGCGGACGCTCCCGCGGCGGCCCAGAACGGAGCGAGCTTCTCGGACGCGGCGCGCTCTGCCGCCAGCTACACCCACGCCACCGTGCGGCCGCAGCGCGACTGCCGCGAGCTGCGCGAGTTCACCGGCGGCAACGTCACCATCCTGGCCACCGAGATGATCCCCGCCGCCGACGGCGTCCCCGAGCACTGCCGGGTGTCCGGCGTCATCCTGCCCGAGATCCGCTTCGAGGTGAATCTGCCCGCGAGCGTGGAACCGGCGCTTCTACATGCATCGGCAATGGCGGCTTCGCCGGGGAGACGCCGGACCAGCCGGTGCGGGCCGCGCACCGGGCCAATGCCCTCCGCCACGGGTTCACCAGCGCTTCCACCAATACCGGCCACGACGCCGCGCAGGAGCCGCTCGCCTCCTTCGCACAGGGTCATCTCCAGAAGCAGGTGGACTACGCGTTCCGGGCCGTGCACCTCACCGCGCAGACCGCCAAGCGGGTCGCCGCCCGCTACTACGACCGCCCGGTGGCCTATGCGTACTGGGACGGCTGCTCCACCGGGGACGGCAGGCGCTGATGTCCGCCCAGCGGTTTCCCGCGGACTTCGACGGCATCGTGGCGGGCGCGCCCGTCCTGAACTTCGTGGACACCACGATCAGCGGGCTCTGGAACGCGCGTGCGCTCGCCGCCGCGCCGGTATCGCTGGAGAAGCTCTCGACGGTGGCGAAAGCGGTGTACGCCAACGTGCGACGGGCTGGACGGCCTCGTGGACGGCCTCATCGACGATCCCCGGCGCTGCGCCTTCGATCCGGCGCGCGACGCCTGGCTGCGCGGCGGGCGAGACGGGCCCGCCTGTCTCACCGAGGGACAGGCGCGGGCGCTTCTCCAGATCTACGGCGGTGTGGTGAGCGGCGGCAGCCCTATTTCCCGGGGCAGCCTCGTGGGCGCGGAGGCGACCGGCACGCCGCCCTGGGCCCCCGCGGCCGACGAGCGGCTGGGACGGATGGCTGGTGGGCGCGGGCGGGGCGGCCTCCCCGTCAGCTCCAGTACGCCGAGTCGTTCACGCGCTACATGGCCTTCGCGCAAGGCCGAGCCCACCTTCGACTGGAAGACGTTCGACTCTCGACAAAGGATCCGGGGCGCATGGGCGAGATCCGCCGGATGCTCAACGCCACCGACCCCGATCTCTCCGCCTTCCGCAAGCGCGGGGCAAGCTTCGCTCATGTATTTCGGTGGCCGACACCGCGCTGACCCCCTCATGGGCATCGAGTACTACGAGCGCGCGCTGGCCGCCAACGGCGCCGACATCGCGCGAGTTCTTCCGCTTCTTCCTCGTGCCGGGCATGCTCCACTGCCGGGGCGGGATGGGCCCCGACCGCTTCGACGCGCTCACCGCGGTGATCAACTGGGTGGAGGGGGGCGTGGCTCCCGCCGCGCTCGTCGCCACCCGGATGGAGGGGACAGGTCACGCGCACGCGCCCCCTGTGCCCTATCCGCAGGTGGCCCGCTACAAGGGATCGGCAGCATCGACGCCGCGGCAAGCTTCGCCTGCCAGGCGCCGGACTGAGGGCGGCCGCCATGCGCTACGGCTTCTATCTGCCCACCCGCGGCGGCCACGCGCCACGCCGGAGCGCTCGAGACCATCGTGCGGCGCGGGGAGGCGCTGGGCTTCCACTCGGTGATGATCGCCGATCATGTCGTGTTCCCGGCCGACGATCGACGTCGAAGTATCCCTACACGGTCGTCGGCGCGTTCCCGGGGAGCGGCGACGCCCTCGAGCAGCTCGCCCTCATGGCCTTCGTCGCCGGGCGAGACGCAGCACGCTGCGGCTGGTCACCGAGCGTGATGATCCTCCCGCACCGCAACCCGGTACTGACGGCCAAGATGCTGGCGACCATCGACGTGCTGTCGCAACGGCCGCGTCACCGTCGGCGTGGGCGTGGGCTGGCTGCGCGAGGAGTTCGAGGCGCTCGACGCGCCCGACTTCGACCGGCGCGGCGCCGCCGAGCGACGAGTACATCCGCATCTTCAAGACGCTGTGGACGGAGTCGCCCGCCAGCGTTCGCGGGTGAGTTCTATCGGTTCGACGCGCATCCGCTGTCTGCCCGCAGCCGGTGCAGAAGCCGCATCCGCCCATCTGGGTGGGCGGCCACAGCACCGCCGGCGCTGCGCCGGGTGGCGCGCCACGGCGACGGCTGGCATCCGGTGGGCGCCAATCCCGCCGTCCCGCCTGCGTCCGGCCGAGCTGCGCGCGTCGCTGACGAGCTCTACCGGCTCGACGGAGAAGCGAGGGACGCGATCCGCCGCGCTCACCATCTCGTTCAAGGCGCCGGTCTACGACGTCACCCAGGGTCTGGACGCCTCGGGAACGGAGCGCCGCCCGTTCTCGGGCAGCCCGGCCCAGATCGCGGACGACGTCGCCACCTATGCGCGCACTCGGCGTGAGCGAGCTGATCTTCGACTTCCGGAGCGACAGCCTCTCCGAGAGTCTCGCGCGTATGGAAAGCTTCGGCGGGCTGATCCGCGACACCGCGAGCGTCTGGGAGGACACCGATGCTGAAGTCCGTCATCTCCAGCACGACTCCCACGTGACCGAGCCCCCGGGCACCTGCGTGGACCAGCATCGACCGGCGCTTCCGTGATCGCGCGCCGCATCTAGATCCACGATCGCCAGCGGGCGACGTCTTCGTGGTGGACGGCATGCCCAAGTCCCATCCCGATGGGGCTCGATCGCGGCGCGGCGGGCAAGGCGGCCAGCGAGCTGACCATGTGGGCGTCCGCTTCGAGGACCTGCACCGCGGCGGCTGGGATCCGGAGGCCGCGCATCGGCTGACCAGGATCGCGACGGCGTCGCCGCCGAGGTCATCGGTATCCCGACCGTGGGCATGGTGATCTGCAACCACCCCGACTTCGACTACAAGCAGGCCTGCTTCGACGCCTACAACCTCTGGATCGCGGAGTACTGCGGCGGCGCACCCCGACCGGCTGCATCGGCGTCGGCCAGACCGCGATGCGCTCGGTCGAGGACGGCATCGCGCGATCTCCGGCGCATCAAGGCGCTCGGCCTGCGCGGCGTGATGATGCCCGGCAACCCGGCGGTCGGCGGACTACGACCGACCCGTCTACGACCCGCTTCTGCGAGGCCGCGGTGGACCTGGGGCTGCCGCTGTCCTTCCACATCCTCACCAGCTGACGACGCGATGGACCGCGCTCACGCGCGGCCCCAAGCTCAACGGCGTTCCTCGCCGATCATCCGCGGCTGCCAGGACATCCTGGGCACCTTCGTCCTCGGCGGCGTGTTCGAGCGGCATCCGCAGCTGCGCGTGGTGTGCGTGCGAGGCGGACGCCGGCTGGGTGCCGCACTACATGTACCGGATGGACCACGCCTACGACCGCCACCGCTACTGGCTGCCCGCGGGCGACGCTCGCGGATGCCGAGCGAGTACTTCCGGCGAGAACGTCTACACCACCTTCCAGGACGACTGGGTGGCCTTCCAGGTCAAGGACCTCATGCAACATCGCACCGGCTGCTCTGGGCCAACGACTTCCCGCACAGCGACTCGACCTGGCCGCGGTCGCAGGAGCTGCTCGCCAAGCACGCGGCGCATCTCACCCCCGCGGAGCGCGGAACCTGCTCGTCCACGACAATGTGGCCGAGCTCTACGGACTCGACTGAGCCAAGTGGCCGGCGCGGTGAAAGGTAATCCCGTGCGTGTCGAGGACAACCTGGGCCGACTCGGGCTGGCGGTGCCGAACCTGGAGGAGCTCTGGCGCGTGAACGCGTCGGGCGCGCACTACATCTCGCACTTCCCCGTGAAGGGGCTGCTCTATCTGCGCGGCACCACGCCGATGCGCGACGGCCGCGGGTATCTGCCCGGGGTGGTGGGCAGGACCTCGATATCGGCCAGGGCTACGAGGCGGCGCGCTACGCGGCGCTGACCACGCTCGGCGTGATCAAGTACGCCCTGGGCGACCTCGACCGCGTGGAGCAGTTCGTCCACCTGCTGGGCTTCGTGAACTCCGCGCCGGGCTTCAACGACCAGCCTCGCGTCATCAACGGCGCCGCCGATCTGCTCGTGGAGCTGTACGGGGCGCGCGGCAAGCCACACGCGCGCCGCCATCGGCTGTCAGGGGCTGGGTGGGGGCGCCAGCGTGGAGGTCATCGCGACGGTGCTCTTCCGGGGGACGAGGGTGCGGCCGCCCCTGGCGCGCGACCACGTCGCCCGGTAGGCGGTCGCCGCGCCCCGCTCCTCAAGGCTCGACCGGCGCCTCGACGCGCATATGTGCTGAAGTACACCCGAATGCTGAGCTGGGGCGGGAGAGTGTCCGGCGACAGCGGGCCGCTCCGATACGTTCCGGGTGGATCCGCCGCGACGAGGCGCGTCTCGCGCTGCCCTGCCCGTCCCGCATCTGGCCGCGCATCCAGACCTGGGCGCCGGGCACCGCCAGCCGCCCGGGTCCACCAGGCGTACCGTGTGAGACGAACTCGCCGCCGGGATGCCCGCGGGCTGGCGGGAGAGCTCCACGCGCGGCAGGCCCTCGGGAGGCGGCCGCGGCGCGGGTGTACCGCGACCTCCGGCGTCGCGGGCGGCGGCCGGCTCGCGCACGGCGGCACCTCGCGGGTCAGGGCCCTGCGCGACGTCGCCTGCGGGTCGTCGTTTCGCGGGCGGAAGGCTCGCGCGTCGCGAGCCGGGCCGACTCCGCGGCCGGGCTGGGGGAGCGCGCTCGGGCGGACGGAGGCCGGGAAGCCGAGAGAGGCTCGACCTCACGGGACGCTCGAGCGCCGGCCGCGATCTGCCGGCACGGGGGCCGGAAGCGGCGGGCGAGGCAAACGGCCGGCGCCGCGCGCTCGGGCTCCGTCGCCGCCGGACGTGGTCGACCGCCGCCACCGACGTCGCCCGCTCGACCGCACGCGTCCGCTCCTCGCCCGTCTCTGCGCCCCGGCGGGTCGGCGGGGCGCGCCGCCACAGGCCGTCCACGCTTGCTCGAACCCGCCCACGATGAGTCTCCGCCCAGCCGCTCAGATCGTCGGCAATGCGCGCGAGGCCGCCGACCTTCGGGAGCGTCACCACCACCCGAGACCAGGGCGAGGACGACCACCGCGCCGACCACGGCGCCCAGGATGCCGCGACCCACTGCCCGCCGCTGCTGGTGGAAGCGGAGCGCCAGCGGTTCCCCGGCGCTCCACGTCGGCGCAGGATGCCCACGGCACGCTCTGATGAAGGCCTCGTCGCTCGCGCGGGGCGTGGCCCCGAGGCCGGCGACGATGGCATAGCCCGGGTCCGCAGGGCTTCGTCCGCCCGGGCATGGCGGCGCCGGTCGGCGTAGGAAGGGTGGTCGGCTCTCGCGTCCGGCCTCCCCGCCGCCGGTCGAGCACCACGTCAGAGCGTATCGTCGCCCTCGCGGCCGCTCCTTGTACGCAATGGTGAGGAAGCCGTAGAGCGGCGAGTTGTCCCGAGCCACTGATACAGAGGTGCCGCGCCATGGGGAGCCTTGATCCAATCTTGATCAGGCGCGCGTCGCGTGCTAGCGGGGATGACGCCCCTTCTTGCTATTGTCGGGGCCGTGGAGTCGGCTCCTACCCTCGGCCCGTCAAGCCCCGCGGCAAGCTATGTTCCCGCAAGTACGTGGTCTTGTTTCCTGTTCGAGTGGTCACCAGCAGGCTCTCGCTCAGCGATGGGCTCATCGAGCTCTACTTCTCGTACTCGAGAACAAAGGAAGCCCTGGTCGCCATCCAGAAGGAGAAAGGCCCAGGCCGCCGCGCTAGAATATCGGGGGTTCGTCCGCGGGATCGAGCAGCAGCTCGGCTGGGTCACTCCAGCCCGCAGCTCGCCTCCGGGGCGGCGGCGGTGGAGCAAGCAGCGGCGCTTCGACTTCATCCGGCTCCAGCGCCAGATGCAGGCCATCACCGAGAGTCAGCCTGCTCGACTCGACCGGCCGCGAAGCAGTTCCGGATCTCCCGCCTCGCCCATGGACGTGGCCGGCAGCCGCGCGGACTTCTCCAACGACCCACGCTTCAGGAGGCCCGCGCCGGGCGCGTCTACTACGGGCCGGTCTATTTCCGGAAGGAGTCCGAGCCCTACATGACCCTGGCGGTGGCCGGCAGCGGGCAGGACGGCGGCGTCATCGCGGTGGACGTGAACCTGAAGTTCATCTGGGACGTGGTGTCCCAGATCAAGATCAGCCGCGCCGGCCAGGCCTTCGTGGTGGACGGGCAGGGCGCCCTCATCGCGCATCCCGACATCAGCCTGGTGCTGCAGAAGACGAATCTCTCCGGACTCGACCACGTCAAGGCCGCGCTGGGAGCCCCGCCTCGGCGCCGGCCCAGGTCAGCACCGCGCACAATTTCCCGCGGCGAGCAGAGTCCTGACCGCGAACGCGACCATCCGCCCGCTCGGCTGGACGGTCTTCGTCGAGCAGCCGCTGGGGAGGACCCTGGAGCCGGTGCGCGCTCCGCGACCGCACCTCGCTCCTCCTCTGCTGGGCATGGCGCTCTCACGTGGTGGCCAGCCTGTTCCTGGCGCGGCGATGAGTCCGGCCCGATTCGCGCGCTCCAGGCGGGCGCGGGCAGGTGGGGGCGGGTGAGCTGGGCGAGCGGATCGACGGTGCGGACGGGCGACGGGCTCCAGGCCCTCGCCGAGCAGTTCAACAGCATGGCCGCGCGGCTCCAGGAGTCCTACGCCAACCTCGAGCAGAAGGAGTGGACGCGCGGACGCGGGACCTCACCGAGGCCCTGGAGCGCGCAGACCGCCACCGCCCACATCCTGCGCGTGATCTCGAGCTCGCCCACCCAACCTCCAGCCCGTCTTCGACGCCATCACCGAGAGCGCGGTGCGCCTCTCCGGCAGCATGTATATGGGGCCGCGGTGCGGGTGGAGGACGGCCTCGTCCATACACGTCGGCGCCTACGGCCAGAGCGCAGCGTCCTGGCGGAGATCCGCCGGCACTATCCGCGGCGACTGGACGAGGAGGGGCCGGCCCTGCGCGCCCTCCGCGAGCGGCGCGTGGTGCGAGACGCACGACTACGAGACGGAGGCGGACGTCCCGTCCTGGGTCCGCGAGGCGAGTCGGCGTCACGGGTTCCGGAGCGGGCTGTGGGTCCCCATGCTCCGCGGTGATGAGGCCATCAGGGCCCTCCTGGTGACGCGCCCGGGCCCGGCCCCTTCCTGGAGCAGCAGGTCGAGCTGCTCCGGACCTTCGCCGACCAGGCGGTGATCGCCATCGAGAACGTGCGCCTGTTCCAGCGAGCTGCGCGAGAAGACCGAGCAGCTCGAGATCGCCGACCGGCACAAGTCCGAGTTCCTCGCCAACATGTCCCACGAGCTGCGCACGCCGCTCAACGCCATCATCGGCTTCTCCGAGGTGCTCGCTCGAGCGGATGTTCGGCGAGCTGAACGACAAGCAGGCTGAGTACCTGGAGGACATCGCTGTCCTCGGGGCGGCACCTGCTGTCGCTCATCAACGACATCCTCGACCTGTCCAAGATCGAGGCGGGCCGGATGGAGCTCGACCTGGCGCAGTCTCGACCTGCCGCTGGCGCTCGACAATGCCCTCATCCTTGGTCGCGAGCGCGCGCCGCGCACGCGGCATCGGGGTCGACGCTCGGCGGTGGGGACGGGGGTGGGCAGCATGGTGGGCGACGAGCGGAAGTTCAAGCAGGTGCTGCTCAACCTCCTGTCCAACGCCGTGAAGTTCACGCCCGAGGGCGGCCGCGTGGTGATGCGCGCGGCGCCGCGGACCACGCGCGTGGAGGTCTCGGTGGCGGATACCGGCATCGGCATCGCGCCGAGGACCAGGAGGCCATCTTCCGAGGAGTTCCGCCAGGTCGGCACCGACTACGCGCGCAAGCGCGAGGGGACAGGCCTCGGGCTGGCCCTGGCGCGGCGCTTCGTCGGAGCTGCACGGCGGCCGGATCTGGGTGAAGAGCGCGGTGGGGCAGGGATCGACGTTCACCTTCACGCTTCCGGAGCGCCCATGGCCGGCGAGCTGATCCTCATCGTGGAGGACAACGAGAAGAACCGGAAGCTGGAGCGCGATCGTGCTCCAGTTCCACGGCTACCGCGTGGTCGAGGCGGTCACCGGCGAGGAGGGCGTGCGCCTGGCCCTGGAGTCGCCGCCCGCGCTCATCCTCATGGACATCCAGCTCCCGGGCATCAGCGGCATCGAGGCGCTCATGCCGGCTGCGCGCCGAGCCCGACCACCGCGCCATTCCCGTGATGGCGGTCACCGCGTCCGCGATGACCCACGACCGCCAGAAGATCCTCGGCGCGGGCTTCGACGGCTACCAGTCCAAGCCGATCAGCGTGAAGGAGTTCGTCGCCGCCGTCCGGCGCATGCTGGACGACGCCGGCGGAGGCCCGCGGCCATGAGCGACGGCGCCCGCATCCTGGTGGTCGACGACACGCCGCTCAACGTCAAGCTCCTGGCCGACCTCCTGACGCGTCAAGGGCTTCGTCGTGGACACCGCGGCCTCGGGCCCGGAGGCGCTCGATCGGATCGCCGCCGATCGGCCGGACCTGGTGCTCCTGGACGTGATGATGCCCGGGATGAGCGGCTACGAGGTCTGCGCGCAAATCCGCGCGAATCCCGAGACGGCGCAGCTGCCGGTGGTGATGGTGACCTCGCTGGACGCGGTGCCCGGAGCGGGTGAAGGGCATCGAGGCGGGCGCGGACGACTTCCTCAGCAAGCCGATGAACCAGCCCGAGCTGCTGGCTCGGGTACGCTCGCTCCTGCGCATCAAGGAGCTCGACGATGCCGCTCGGCGAGGCTGAACCGCGACGCTCGAGCAGCCGGGTGACGCGAGCAGGTGAGCCAGCTCGAGCGGCTGGGCCGGCTCAAGCGCTTCTTCTCGCCGCCAGCTGGCCGAGGCCATCCTGGCCGGCGGCGCCGACGATCCCCTCAAGACGCCACCGGCGCGAGATCACGGTGGTGTTCCTCGACCTCCGCGGCTTCACCGCCTTCGCGGAGACCGCCGAGCCCGAGGAGGTCATGGGCGTGCTGCGCGAGTACCACGCCGAGATGGGGCGGCTCATCCTCGAGCACGAGGGCACGCTCGAGCGCTTCACCGGCGACGGCATGATGGTCTTCTTCAACGACCCGGTGCCCGTGCCCGACGCCGCACGACCGCGCCGTGCGGATGGCGCTGGCCATGCGCGAGCGCGTGAGCGAGCTGATGCGGCGAGGCTGGCGCAGGCGGGGCTACGAGCTGGACCTCGGGTGTCGGCATCGCCCAGGGCTATGCCACCATCGGCCGCCATCGGCTTCGAGGGGCGGCTCGACTACGGCGCCATCGGGACGGTCACCAATCTCGCTTCGCGGCTCTGCGGCGAGGCCAAGCCCGGCCAGATCCTGGTCGCGCGGCGCGTGGCCGCGCAGCTGGAGGCGGAGATCGAGGTGGAGGCAGTCGGCGATCTCACGCTCAAGGGATTCGGCCGCCCGGTGTCCGGCCTGCAACGTGCTCAAGCTCCGCGGCTAGCTGTGCCGCGCCGAGGACCCTGCCATGCGGATGCCCATGCTGCCCGAGGACGACCTCGATCCCGAGCTTCGGGACATGCTGGCCAAGTGGACGGCCGACGGCGGCGATCCCAACTTCATCCGCACCTTTGGCCGGCTGCCGGAGGCGCTGAAGCGCTTCGTCCGCTTCTACTCGCCGCTCGTGCGGCTGGGACTGGTGGAGCACCGCACGCGAAGGTGCTGGTGCGGCTCCGGCTGGCCCAGCGCAATACCTGCCACTACTGAATGACCACCCGCTACGCCTCGGGAAGGCGCGAGGGGATCACCGAGGAGCTGGTGGCGGCGCTGGACGACTACGAGCGCGGGCCGTTCACCGACCGCGAAAAGGTGGCGCTTCGGTACGCGGACCGCATGTACGAGGACCATCACACAGGTGGACGACGCCCTCTGGGCGGATCTCCGGATGCCGGTTCAGCGACGACGAGGCGCTGGAGCTGTCCTGGGCCATCGCCGAGTTCATCGCGCTGGGGAAGATCATCTACGTTCTCGACGTGCCGTACGGCCATACGCATCCGCCCGCCGGGTAAAGAACGCCTCCGCCGGGTTCTCGCTACCGGGCGGGCCGCGTCCTCCTCGTAGCCCTTCCCTCGAAAAGTCTCGCGACTCCGTGGTGCGCTTTGCTGGCACGGGCATTGCTCCGTCCCATGCTCGGGAGGGCCATCCACCATGCCGCCGCGTCCCCTTGCCTCCGCCACCATCTCCTTCGGGCTGGTATCCATCCCGATCCGACTCTACCCGGCCGCGGTATCGCGCCACGTCTCGTTCCATCTCCTGCACGCCAAGTGCGGGAACCGCATCAAGTACCAGGCGTGGTGCCCGCACTGCGAGGAGGTGGTGGAGCGCGACCAGCTCGTCAAGGGGTTCGAGGTCGATCGGAACCACCACGTGAAGATGAGCGCGGAGGAGCTCGAGGCCCTCGAGGCCGAAGCCTCACGGGACATCGCCATCGCGGAGTTCGTCCCCCTGGAGGCGGTGGATCCCGTGTCGTTCGACGAGGCGTACTGGGTGGGCCCCGACAAGGGGGCGCCAAGCCCTATCAGCTGCTCGCGGACGGCCTGCGCCAGGCCAAGCGGGTGGGCATCGCGCGCTTCGTCATGCGCGGCAAGGAGAGCCTGGTGCTGATCCGGCCGGGCGGCCCCGGTCTCGTCTTGCACACGCTGTACTACCAGGACGAGATCCGGGACGCGGCGGAGATCGACCGCGGCGCGACGGTCAAGCCCGGCGAGACGGGCGAAAGCTGGCGCTGCTGGCTGATCGAGGACCTCGCGCACGACGAGTTCAAGCCCCGAGCGGTACAGGGACGAGTACCGCAATCGGGTGCTCCGAGGTGGTGAAGCGCAAGGCGAAGGGAAGGCGGTGGCCATCGCGCCGGCGCGGCCACCGAAGGGCAAGGTCATCGACCTCATGGAGGCGCTCCGCCAGAGCCTGGCCCGGAAGAATGCGCCGGAGAGCCTGGCCCGGAAGACCGCGGCGGCGGCGCCCAGACGATCTCGCGTCGCCGCGCGCAAACGTGCCTGACCGGCGGCGGCGCGCCGGAGAGGGGTGAGCGGGACATGGCGGACATGAAGTGCGGCAAGTGCGGCAAGAGCTTCTCCTCGGAGCGGGAGATGCGCGAGCACGAGAAGAATTGCAAGTAGGCGTCACGATCGCACAGGCCGGGGACCGGGCGGGCCGCGCGGGCTCGGCCCGATCCCCGGCGGAGGGGAACCCAACCGATGAAAGCCAAGTCCAAGGGACAGCGGAAGGTCGGCAAGGTGATGCGGGAGTACAAGGGAAGGGAGCCTGCGCTCGTCATCCGGCGCCAAGGTGCGCAAGCGCAAGCAGGCGGTGGCCATCGCGCTGAGCGAAGCGCGCCAGGCCAGCGCGCGCATTCCCAGAAGCGGAAGCGGCGCGCCGCCTAGCCTCGCCCGCTCCCCGTTGCATAGCCGCGCGCCGCTGTCGTACTCTGCCCGGGCATGACTCGATCCCGGAGACAGCGGAGGCGCGTGCTATGGCGGAGCTGACCCGACGGTACATCGTGATGCCGATGGGCACCGAGGGGCCCTTCGATCCCACGGACCCGGACGCGCCCTTCGTCCTCAAGCCCTGGAAGGACCCCGCCGCGCTCCTGGCGCTCGAGGCCTATCGCGCGGCCTGTTACCCGGAGCTCGCCCGCGAGCTCGCCGACTGGATCCGGGCCATTCGCTCCGGGGTGGTGCCCGCCGGCTCGGTGGGAGCCCGGAACGCCGCCTATCTCGCCTCACGCGCCGACGCCGCCCGGAGCCGGCCCAAGCTTAAGCCCGACCGAAGGCGAAGCCGGCCAAGCGCTTGAAAAAGAAGACTAAGAGAAAGTAAGGAGCCAGCGCATGCCCATCGCCTTCGACTCCGCCGTCGACCATCTTCTTCAGAGCCGCGACGGCCATCGGCTCGTGCCGCCCCTGAGCGAGAAGTATCCCGACCTCTCGCTCGAGGAGGCCTATGCGGTGCAGCGCGCCCTGGAGCAGGCGCTGGTGCTCCGCGGCGAGCGAGTCATCGGCTGGAAGGCCGGCTTCACCAATGCGGCGATCCAGGCGCAGTACGGCGTGAGCGAGCCCGTGCTGGGGTTCATGCTCGGCTCGGGGGTATTCTCCGGCGGCGACTCCATTCCCATCGACCGCTTCGCCTCCCTGGGGGTCGAGGTCGAGGTGGCCTTTCTCCTCAAGCGGGATCTGGCCGGGCCCGGCGTGACGCCGGTGTCCGCGCTACTCGCCGTCGAGGGCGCCATGCCCTCGTTCGAGCTGATCGACTTCCGCTGCTCGGGCAAGCCGCGCGGGGCGGACGTGGTGGCGGACGGCGTCTTCGCCAATGCCATCGTGCTCGGCCGTCCGCTCACGCCGGTGGCGGCGCTCGATCTGGCGTTGGAAGGCGTGGTGTACGAGCAGAACGGCCGGGTCGTGGCCACCAACACGGCGGCGGAGGTCCTGGGCAATCCGCTCGCCTCGCTCGCCTGGCTCGCCAATACGCTCGGGCGCATGGGGCGCGGGCTCGCCGCCGGCGACGTGGTGCTTCACCGGCTCCATCTCCAAGATCCTCCGCCCGGAAAGGGCGCGAGTCGGTGCGCGCCTCGTTCACCCGGCTCGGCTCCGTCTCCTGCCGCTTCGTCTGAGCGCGTCTCGCGCGCCTCGACGCCCGCCATGCGCCTGCCCACATGCGCCTGAAGAATAAGGTCGCGGTGGTCACCGGCGGCGGCACCGGCATCGGCCGCGCCATCGCGCTGGCACTCGCCCGCGAGGGCGCTGCCCTCTGGTGGCGTCCAATGTCGAGCCCGAGGTGCAGGCGGTGGCCCGCGAGGCCGAGGCCCGCGGGGCCCGCGCTGGCCATGGGCGCCGACGTGACCCGGCTCGCGGACATGGAGGCCATGGCGGCCCGCGCGGTGGCCGAGCTGGGCTCGCTGGACGTGCTCGTGACCTGCGCCGGCATCGCCGGAGGCGGCTCCTCGCCGACCAGCCCGAGGAGGACTGGACGCGAGTCATCGACGTCAATCTCAACGGCACCTACCGCGCCATCCGCGCCGTGCTCCCGCACATGATGACCCAGCGTGAGGGACGCATCGTGACCATCGCGTCCATCTACGGGCGCATGGGCGGCTTCGGCTATGTCTCCGCCTACGCGGCGAGCAAGCACGGCGTCATCGGGCTCACGCGGGCGCTGGCCACCGAGCTCGCGTCGCAGGGACACCCCGGCATCACCGTGAACGCGCTCTGCCCCGGCTACGTGCGCGCGGGCATGGGGCTGGCGCCGCGGAAGGTCCGCACCCGCGAGGGCGTGATGGAGGACGTGGGAGGCGAGGAGGTGTTCGAGCGTCACATCAAGCGCCGGGTGCCGCAGCGTCGCATGATCGAGGCGGAGGAGATCGCCGGCGCCGCGGTCTTCCTGGCCCTGCCGGAATCCCGCGGCATCACCGGCCAGGGGATCAACGTGGACGGCGGGTTCGTCATGTCGTAGGATCGGTCGGAGGCACTCATGACCGTTCGCTACGAGCAGGCCGGCCACGTTGTCACCATCACCATCGATCGTCCGGAGGCGATGAACGCCATCGACCCCGAGACGCACGCCGCGCTCATCGACGCGTGGACGCGCTTCCGTGACGACGACGAGGCCTGGGTGGCGCTGTTCACGGGGGCAGGGGACAAATCCTTCTCCGCGGGCGCCGACCTCAAGAAGATGATTCCCGCCGCCTTCGGCAAGGGCGCGCGGCGCCGCGGTCACAACGACTATGGGCTCGGCGGCATCACGCGCGGGCTCCCGTGTGGAAGCCCATGATCGCCGCCGTCAACGGCCACTGTCTGGCCGGCGGCATGGAGCTGGCGCTGGCCTGCGATCTCCGCATCGCGGTTCCCCACGCCACCTTCGGATTGCCCGAGGTCCGCTGGGCCATCATGCCCGGCGCGGGCGGCACCCAGCGCCTGCCGCGCACCATTCCGCTCGCCAAGGCCATGGAGCTCATCCTCATGGCGAAGACGCTGACCGCGGCGGAGGCGCTCCACCACGGCCTGGTGAACGCGGTGGTGCCGGCCGCGGAGCTGATGGCGACGGCGCGCGGGTGGGCGGAGACCATCTGCGAGCGCGGCCCGCTCGCGGTCCGCGCCGCCAAGGAGGCCGTCCTGCGGGGACTCACCATGCCGCTCGACGACGGGCTCCGGCTCGAAGCCTTTCTGTCCGGCACGCTGCGCGGCACCGAGGACGCCGTGGAAGGCCCAAAGGCCTTCGCGGAGAAGCGGAAGCCCAACTTCCAGGCGCGGTAGGCGGAGCCGCCTGGACTTGGATCTGGAGACCCTGCGCCGGCGGCTGGACACGGCGCTGTCCAGTCACCCGCGGGTGGCGCTGGACCGGAGCGATCTCGTCTCCGCCGCCGTGCTCCTGCCCATCACCGACCACGACGGCCCGCACATCCTCTTCACCAAGAAGTCGGAGGCGGTGCCGCATCACAAGGGGCAGTTCTCCTTTCCCGGCGGCATCTGCGAGGAGCGCGACGCCTCCCGGGTGGAGACTGCGCTGCGCGAGGCCTGGGAGGAAGTGCGGATCCCGGCGGAGTCCGTGGAGGTGCTGGGGCTCCTCGACGACACCGCCACGCCAGGCCACTCCCTTCGTCATCACCCCGGTGGTGGGCATCATCCGCGGCCCGGTGGAGTTCAAGCCCGACGGGCGCGAGATCGAGCGCGTGATCGAGGTCCCCCTGGACCTCCTCCGCGATCCCTCGATCTTCCGCACCGAGATCTGGGAACGGGGCGGCGAGCCCCATCCCGTACACTTCTATCAAGTGTCGGTGGAGGACGTGGTGTGGGGCGCCACCGCGCGCATCCTCAAGCAGTTCCTTGAGCTGGTGGATCGGACGGAAGGGGCCGCGTGAGCGGGGAGACGGTACTGGTGGAGCAGCGCGACGGCATCGCCACCGTCACCCTCAACCGTCCCGAGGCTCGCAACGCCCTCAACGCCGCCCTGGTCGCCGAGCTGGAGCGGGCGCTCGCCGCCCTCGAGGCGGATCCCGCCGCGCGCGTGATCGTGCTGCGGGGAGCGGGGGACAAGGCCTTCTGCGCGGGCGCGGACCTCAAGGGCGTGGGCGACCGGGGCACCTCGCTACAGGCACGCGAGTCCTTCAGCGGTCTCCCGCGCATCCTGGAGGCCATGGCGCGCATGCGGACGCCGCTCATCGCCCAGGTGCACGGATTCGCGCTGGCCGGCGGCTGCGGGCTCGCGGTGGGCTGCGACGTGGTGCTGGCGGCGGACGACGCCGTCTTCGGGCTGCCCGAGATCAAGCTGGGCCTGCTTCCCCCTCATCGTGATGGCGCCCATCCTTCGCGCCGCCGGCCGGAAGCGCGGCATGCTCATGGTGCTCTCGGGCGAGCCCGTGTCCGCGCGGGAGGCCTTCGAGATGGGCCTGGTGAGCCGGGTGGTGGCGCGGAGCGACCTCGAGCGCGAGGTGCGGGCGCTGGCCCGCCCACCTGGCCGCGCTCTCGCCCACCGCGCTGGGTCTCGCCAAGGAGGCGGCGGCAACGGCCACGGAAATGGAATACGGCGCCGCCCTCCGCTATCTGCGCGAGCTGACCACCTTGGTCTTCCTCTCCGACGACGCGAAGGAAGGCGTCAAGGCCTTCTTCGAGAAGCGCGCGCCCCGCTGGACCGGGCACTGACCGTGACCGGCCGGCCCCTGATAGAAAGGACTCCACGGATGAAGCCGACGGCGCTGCCGATCCTTCTCGTACTCGCCGCGCTCGCGTGTGTCACCGCGCCCGCGCTCGCCCAGCCCAAGGAGACGCCGCTGGTGGCCGCCACCATCAATGGGCCCTCCGAGGTCCTCAAGAAGGGCAGCAACGCTTGGGTCAAGGCCAAGCTCCGCGACGAGGTCGGCGAGGGCGATGGCGCGCGCGCATGGTGGGCGGCCGGCTCGTCCTGCGGACGACCAGCGGCCACGCCATCCGCCTGGCCCAGCTCAGCCAGATCTTTCTCCCGAAGCGCCGGCGGGAGCCTCCGCGTCGGACCGGACCGTTCGCATCAAGCAGGACGGCGGCTGGATCTGGGTGGCGGTGCTCCCCCTCTCGCTGACTCGGGCCGCGGTCGAGGTGGAGGCGGGACCGGTCACGGTGGCGGCGCGGAGCGGCGGCACCGGGATCCGTGTCTCCCCGATGGCTCGGTGCTGGTGCGGGTCTTCCACGGTCTTGCGCTGGCGCGGGCCTCGGGAGAGGGCGCCAAGTGGGAGCGCACGGTCAAGGCGGGCGAGGAGCTGCTGGTTCCCGCGACCGGACGTCCGGCGGCCAACCGCCCGATCACCAAGGAAGAGGCGAGGCGGGCTGGATCCGGTGGAACGAGCAGCAGGATATGGCGGGCTACGGGATGCCGGAACCGAAGTGAGCGCGGCCGCCGGTCAGGGCAGGCTGACGGCGAGGTTGTCGCCGGAAGTCGAGACGCGATAGACGCCCGCCGCCGTCGACGAGTACCCGTACGGGGTCCAGCCCGCGGGCGGGGTGGGCGTGGACGCCATGAAGGGTCCCGCGGTGGCGCCCTGGCCATTCACGGCGGCGGAGTTGAGCGCGGCCAGGTTGGGTGGCAGCGACATCATGTGCGAGGAGTAGACGCTGATGGCGGAGACCAGGGCCCGGAGTCGGCCTGCGCCTTGGCCACCCGCGCGCGGAGCTGCATGTTGGTGTAGAGCGGGACGGCGATGGCGGTGAGGATGCCGATCACCGCGACCACCACCATCAGCTCGATGAGAGTGAACCCGCGCCGATTGCCCACGCGGCCGCTGCTCGAGTGCCGGAGAGTCATGCGGCCACGAGCATAGCATCGGGGGCCGCTGGCCCGAACGTCTTCGCGCGCCCGGCGGGGGCGTTAGGCCTCCCGGAGTGTGTCAGGGCCACCAGAGGTAGAGGAAGCGCGCCCCCAGGCCGCCCAGGGCCCCGGCAAGCTGACCCAGCAGGGCGTCCGCGCCGGGGCTGGCCGAGGTGGCCGGAATACATGTTGGCGCGGTACTCCCGCGGCCGGTGGTACATCACCACCCGCGCCTCGGTGAGGCCGGCGGCCCCCTTCGCCATCTCGATGGCCTCGTCGAGATAGCCCACGCGATCCACCAGCCCGAGCGCCCGGGCTTGCTCGGCGGTGTAGATCCGGCCGTCGGCGAAGCTGCGCACGCGCGCCTCGGGGATGTTCCGCGACTCCGCCACCAGGCGCACGAAGCGGCCGTACATGTCGTCGATGACCGACTGGAACACCGCGCGCTCCTCGTCGGTGAGGCCGCGGAAGGGCGAGCCCGCGTCCTTGAGGGGCCCGACTTGATGGCGAGCGGCGCCACCCCGATCTTCTCCAGCAGGCCCTGGGCGTTGAGCGTCACCATGATCACGCCGATGCTGCCGGTGATGGTGGTGGGGTGCACGAGGATACGGTCGGCGGCCAGCGCGGCGTAGTACCCGCCGGAGGCGCCACGTCCATGATGGCCGCCACCACCGGCACCTTCCGCTTCAGCTTGAACTCGCCGGATCTCCCGGTAGAGCACGTCGGACGCGGTGATGGTCCCCCGGGCTATTGATCCGCACCACCAGCGCGCGCACCTTGTCGTCCTCCGAGGCGCGGCGCAGCTCTCGCGCACGCGGGCGAGGGCGGCACGCGCGCGGCGAGGTGGTCAGCGAGAGGCTGGGAGTGTCCTCCTGCAGGAGGCCGGAGAGGTCGAGGAGCAGGATCTTGCTCGCGCCCGATCCTTCGACGGTTTCCTCCTCGAGCGGCCGGATGCGCGGCGTGAAGTCGATGGTGATCAGCGAGCAGCCGGCGAGGACCAGGGCGGCGGCGAGCGCGAAGCCTGCGCGGCGAAGAGGGCGAAGGGAGATGGGCATGGGCTCAGCGCGCGTGGAAGGCGGGAATGACCTCGGCGGCGAGCCGGGCGAGCTGGTCGAGCATCGCCTCCGGCGGGCAGAGGGGACGCAGGGATGAACTTCGAGCCGCCGCCGCTTCACGTACTCCTCGATGCGCCCCGCCACGATCTCGGCGGGGCCGAAGGCGGTGCACTGCCGGATCGTCGCCTCGTCGACGCGGCCGCGCGGGATATAAGGGCCGGCCATGGCCGCGGCGGCCTCGGGTGCGTCCGCCAGCGCAAAGTTGATGAGGGTGCCGAAGTGATCCGCGGGCACCTCGCGCCCCTCGGCCACCGCCAGCTCCTGCCGCGCTCCACCCGGCCCGGAACTCGTCCGGCGTGATGAAGGAGGGCATCCAGCCGTCGCCCAGCCGCGCGGTGCGCTTCTGCGCCGCTTCGCTCTTGCCGCCGATCCAGATGGGGGGCGGATTTTGCCAGGGCTTGGGCAGCACGCTGATCCGGTCGAGCTTGTAGAACTCGCCCTGGAAGGTCACCTCGTCCTGGGTCCAGAGCATCCGGATCACGCGGATGGCCTCGTCGGTGCGCCGGCCCCGCTCGCGAAAGGCCACGCCGGAGGCCTCGAACTCGCGCGGGAGCTCCACCCCACGCCCACCGCGGGGAAGAGGCGCCCGCGCGAGAGCCAGTCCACCGTGGCCATCTCCTTCGCCGCCACCACCGGCGTGCGGTAGGGCAGCACGATCACGCTCGGCCCGAACTTGAGGGAGGTGGTCCGCGCGGCGATGGCGGCCAGCGTCGTCATCACCTCGGGCACGGGCACCGGCGAGGAGAGGCGGTCGAGAGCCAGATCGAGTCGATGCCGGTGCCTTCGCAGAAGTCGCAGAGGCTCCAGAGAAAGTCCGCCCCCTCGCGACCCGGCGGCCACGGGCCCGGCATGATTCCCACGCGGTATTTCATCGTCGCATGGCCGCCATCTTACCTCAGTTGCGCGGAGGTCGCTGCCGTGCGGATGTGACAGCGGGCTTGACACCGACCGGCCCGGGACGCAAGTTGGTTCGGGGATGAGGACGAGAGCATGAAGGGGAGAGACCGGCGCGGCGCCGCGCGCGCCCGCGCCGACTGGCCGGTGACGCTGGAAACGTTCGAACGTGGTGTCATCGAGGGCCACGTGCTCGACATCAGCACCTCCGGCGTGCGCGTTCGTGTTTCCGCGGATCTTCCGGTGGGAGCGGCGGTGACTCTCCGCATCACGCTCCCACGCGGCGCCAACCGCCTGGAGGTGGTCGCGCGCGTGGCGCGGCGAGAGGCCGACGGGCTGGCGCTGGATTTCATCGGGATGCCCGAGACCGAGGCCCGCCGCGTCGAGCCGCTGGTGGGTGGCTGGGACGCGCGCCGACGTGGCCCGCGCGCGACGCGGCCCTGCCGGTGAGCATCCGCGTGGGCCGGGGCGAGGCCGGTCACGGCAAGACACCTCGACCTCAGCGCCTTCGGGGCACGGATCGCCACGGACCTCGAGCTGCAGCCGGGGGACTTCGTCAGGCTGGAGTTCCAGCCGGACGGCGACGGGGATCCGCTGCGCCTCTCCGCGGTGGTCTGGAGCTTGGCCGACCGCGGCGCCGTCTTCGTCTTCGCCAATCTCCGCAGCAGCGACTTCCGCCCGCTTGAGCCAGTACGTGGGCCGCCTGGTCGAGCGGGGAAGCTGAGGCCGGCGACCCGCATGGCGGGCGATGATCGGCGGAGCGCCCAGCGAGGCGCGTGCCGGCTGGCCGGTCCAGCTCGAGACGCCGGAGGGTGAGACGGTGAACGGACGCGTCTCCGACGTCAGCACGTCGGGGATCCGCGTGCATGCGCCCATCGAGCTCGCCGCCGGGGCCGAGGTGACCCTTCGCGTGACGCTGCCCGGCCCCCGACCGCGTCGAGGTGGTCTCGGTGAAGGGGCTGGTGGTCCGCAGTGATTCGGGCGGCACGGCAGTGGACATCATCGGCGAGGGAATCGGCCTACCCGAGCGGGCGTTGCGCCGGGTGCGGGCCCGCCTCGACTCCCCGGAGTCGCGCCGGCGCGCGCCGCGTGTGCACCTCCCGGTCATGGTGACCCTCGTCCACGAGGGCGGGGCGCGGGTGCCCGCGGAGACGGTGGACCTCAGCGCGTTCGGCGCGCGGATCACCACCGGCCTCATCCTGCGCGCGGGCGAGCGGATCGACGTGCTGCTCCCGGCCGACGGCGGGGCCGAGCCGCTGTCGCTGCGCGCGGTGGTGTGGGAGGGTGGATGATCGAGGGCGCCACGCTCGTCTTCGTCAACGTGCCGGCCCGTGAGTTCGAACGGCTGACGCGCTTGGTGTTGGCGCTGCTCGACGAGTCTTGATCGCGGGCTTCGCGCCCCGCCGGTGGGCGCGCCGAGCCGACTTTGCGTTTGACAGCGGGCGGTGGCCTGACTAAGATGAATGGCGGTTCAGTCATCCGCCATGCGCGATCCTGACAAGCCCCAGCAAATCATCGAGGCGGCCGTTCGGGTCTTCGCCCGCAAGGGCTATTACAACTCGCGCGTGTCCGATATTGCCAAGCGAAGCCGGCATTGCTGCGGGCACCATCTATCTCTACTTCCGCACCAAGGACGACATCCTCGTCACTCTGTTCCGCGACAAGATGGCCCTGTTCGTGGGCAGCCTGCGCAAGGCGATCGCCGGCGAGCCGGACGCGGTGGCCAAGCTCTCGCGGCTGATCCGCCTCCACTTCGAGATGCTCGAGGAGGATCCGCAGCTGGCCGAGGTGCTCAGGTGGAGCAGCGGCAGGGACAGAAGTTCTTCCGGGGCGCTTCCGCCCAAGAGATCGCCTCCTATTTCGCCCTCATTACCTCGGTGCTGGAGGAGGGCGTGGCGGAGAGCCGCTTCCGCGCGGGAGCTTCCAGTGAAGGTCGCCACCAAGGCCCTCTTCGGCGCCATGGACCAGATGGCCACCTCGTGGGTGCTGGGCAAGCGCGGCTATCGCCTGGCCGACACCGCGGACGCCGTTGCTGACATCTTCCTCCGGGGCCTCGCCCCGCTGAACCGCGCGCCAAGGAGCCATTCTCCGATGCCGTACGAGACCATCGTCGTCGCCCGCGAGGAGTCCTTCGCGGTCATCACCCTGAACCGTCCCCCGCCAATGCCATCAGCGAAGCGCTGATGCGCGAGCTCAACGCGGCGCTGTCCGAGCTCGAGGCCGAGGAGGCGGTGCGCTCCGTGATCATCACCGGGGCCGGCGACCGGATCTTCTGCGCGGGCGCCGATCTCGGCTCCGCCTTCTCGGGTCCCGACATCGCGGCCTTTCTCCGCTTCGGCAACAGCGTGCGTCGCGCCGCATCGAGCGCTTCCCAAGCCGGTGGTGGCGGCCATCAACGGGCACGCGCTGGGCGGCGGATGCGAGATCGCCATGGGCTGCCACATCCGCATCCTCAAGGAAACGGCGCGGATGGGGCAGACCGAATCCAACCTGGGCATCATCCCGGGCTATGGCGGGACGCAGCGGATGGCCCGCCTCATCGGCCGCGGGCTGGCGCTGGAGCACCTCATCCTGGGCACCCAGATCCCCGCCGCGGAGTGCCACCGGATCGGGCTCGTCAACCGCCTGGCCAAGGAGGGCGAGACGCTCGACGACGCCAAGGCGCTGGCGCGGGAGCTGGGCAAGCGACCGCCCATCGCCACGCGGCTCATCATCGAGGCGGTGGACGACGGCGCTCGAGGTGCCCATCGACAAGGGCATCGAGGTCGAGATCCGCGCCTTCGAGAAAGTCATCCGCACCGAGGACGCGGGCGAGGGGCTGCAGGCCTTCTTCCAGAAGCGCGCCGCCCGAGTTCAAGGAAAGTAGTGCGAGCCGCAGCCGAAGGCGAGGCGAGCGAAGATGAAATGGGTGCGAGCGGAGCGAGCTAGGCGATGGACCTCGGATTGAAAGACAAGGTGGCGCTGGTCACCGGCGGGGCGCGGAGCCTCGGCCGGCAGGATTGCCTCACCCTCGCCGCGGAGGGCTGCCGGGTCATCGTCCTCGACCTCAACGGGGAAGGGGCCGCGGAGACGGCCAAGGAGATCAGGAGCGGCGGGGGTCGCCCGCGGCTACGAGGTGGACATCACCAACCGTCCCGGCCTCGCCGAGGTGATCCAGCGCGCCCAGGCCGAGGTGGGCCCGGTGGACATCTGCGTGAACAATGCCGGCCTCATCTACACGCTGGGCCAGCTCAAGGACATGGACGACGCGGCCTGGGACCTCAACCTCCAGGTGAATCTGACCGGCACCTACAATGTCACCAAGGCGGTGTTCTCCCGGCATGCGCGAGCGGCGATGGGGCCGGGTCATCTCCATGGCCTCGATCGCCGGCCTCATGGGCGGCTTCGGGCAGACCGCCTACTCGACGAGCAAGATGGGCGTGGTCGGCTTCGCGAAGTCGGTCGCGCTCGAGGGCGCGCGCTACAACATCACCAGCAATGTCATCGCGCCGGGCATCATCGGCCCCAACGCCAACCTCTCGCCGCTGTACGAGCGGATGGTCGAAGCGCGTCGCGATGCAGACGGAAGGGCAGCCGGAGGACGTGGCCAATGCCATCGCTTTCCTGTGCTCCGAGCGCGCCCGTTACATCACCGGCGCCGTTCTCACGGTGACGGGTGGCATGGACCTCTTCACGTTTTAGCCGAGACCCAGCGACCAGACGGGAGGATCAGCGATGCCCACAGTGACAGAAGACCTTCGACGCGATGGCGAGCCGGTTCCAGCCGAGCAAGGCGACGGGCGTCAACGCCACCATCCAGTACGACATCACCGGGGACCAGGGCGGCACCTGGCATGCGGTGATCAAGGACGGGCCTGCACGGTGAATGCGGGCGCAGCGGCAACGCCGAACCTGACCCTGAGCATGTCGTCCCAGGACTGGCTCGACATGATCGGGCGGCAAGCTCTCCGGTCAGATGGCGTTCATGTCGGGCAAGCTCAAGCTCAAGGGCGACATGGGGCTGGCCATGAAGGTGGGGTCCCTCTTCTCCGTGTAAGCGCCCGCGCTCCCTCTCCCTCCCGCCCGGGGGAGAGGGGTGAGTCTGACGCGAAGCGTCAGGGCCGCGTAGGATAGGGGAGGAGGTCAGACATGAAGGACGAACTGTTCACCATGGCGGTGCCCGAGTTGCCGGACGTGTCGCCCGAGATGCGGGCGCGCTGGCAGGAGGAGGTCAGCCGAAACTTCCTCCGCATGAAGCACTTCTCGCGAGATGGTGCATGAATCCCAAGCGAGCCCGAGGTCGGGCCCACCGCGCGCCAGGAGATCTACCGGAAGAACAAGTCGCGCCTGTACCGGTACGAGTCCCGGCGGACCGCACCGAACCGCCGGTGCTGTTCGTTCCCAACCTCGGCATCAGCCGCCCGTACATCTTCGACCTCATGCCCAACGGGCTCGTTCATCGAGTACATGACGCAGCAGGGCTTCGACTTCTACCTGGTGGACTGGGGCGTCTTCGGGCCGGAGGACAACGGCCTCACGCTTCGAGGACGCGGTCACCAAGATCCTGCCGCGGCTGGCGCGCAAGGCGCTCGAGTCCTCCGGGCGCGCGCGAGCTGTCCGTGCTCGGCTACTGCATGGGCGCGCCGCTCTCGGCGTGCTTCCTCGGCTGGCCACGCCCGAGTTCCCGCTGAAGAACTACGTCGACATGGCGGGCCCCATCGACTTCGCCCACGTGGGACTCTTCGGCCTGTGGCTGGACCCCCGCTATTTCGACGTGGACAAGTACGTGGACACGCATGGGCAGCATTCCCGCCGACATGGTCAAGGCTGGGCTTCAAGCTCCTCAAGCCGACCATGGATCTCTCCACCAACCTCAACCTCTGGTGGAACCTGTGGAATCCCGAGTACGTCTCGGGCTTCAACGCGCTCAACAAGTGGGCGAACGAGTACCTGCCGTTCCCCGGCGAGTTCTTCCGGCAGTGGGTCAAGGACTTCTACCAGCAGAACCGGCTGGTCCAGGGCGAGCTGCGCGATGGGGGGCGGCCGGTGCGGCTCTGCGCAGCATCCATGCCCCGTGCTCGCGGTGGGCGCCAAGGAAGACAATATCGCGCCGCCCGGCTGCGTCAAGCCGCTCATCACCGCGGTATCGAGCACGCGACCGCGAGTACGTGGAGCTGCCGGGCGGCCACATCTCGCTCATCGCGGGACGCGGGCGCCTCGGTGCACTGCTGGCCCAAGGTCGCGTCCTGGCTGGCGGCCACGGTCGTAGCAAGGAGGAGATCCAATGGCGGACAGCCGGCGCCCAGCCAGCTCTTCGACCTGTGGAAGAAGCAGATGGAGGAAGGGCAGCCAGGCCTGGCTCAAGATGCTGGGCACCGCAGGCGGCAGCCGATCGACCCGCAGGCCTTCTGGCGCCCCTTCATGGATCAGGGCATGGCCGGCCTGGTCCAAGGTGATGACGCAGGGCACGGCCTCGCCGGACCTCATGGCCCAGTGGAAGCAGTTCCTCGACCAGTGGATCGCCGCCTGGTCGAAGGTGCTCGAGCAGGCCATGGGCACCGAGGCATTCGCCAAGACCATCGGCAAGCAGATCGAGGGCTTTCTCTCAACGCAGCCGGCCCGGTGAGGAAGGCGGCCGAGCAGCAGGTCGAAGTCGTGCCCTGGCGGGCCTGGGCCTCGCCTCGCGCAGCCAGCTCATCGCGGTCGCGCAGCAGATCGTCCAGCTCGAGGAGAAGCTCGAGGGCGTCGGAGGATCAGCTGGACGCGGTGCTCCGCGCGGCTGGACCCGGCGCGGCCGCGGCCGAGACGGCGCGCGCATGATCGGGCTCACCATCGACCGCATCCGAGGTCGGGCGACCACGCGGAGCTCGACGCGCGCGGCCACCGACGGCGACATCGCCGGGTTCGTGGACGCGGTCGGGCGACTACAACCCCAGTGCACTCGGATCCGGCCGTATGCCGCCGGCACCATGTTCAAGGCACGGATCGCGCCGGGGATCTGGACGGCCGGCCTGATCTCGGCGGTGATCGGCACGCGGCTTCCCGGCCCCGGCGCCATCTATCTCTCCGCAGGACCTCCGGTTCCTCCGGCCGGTCAAGCTGCGGCGACCGTCATCACCGCGCGCGTGGAGGTCGTCGAGATCAGCCGCGGCAAGCAACCGCGTGCGGCTCCGGACGGTGTGCGTGCAATCAGCGCGGCGAGGACGTGCTGACCGGCGAGGCGCTTGGTGATGCCGTCGCAGAACGCCGGTGCGCTACGAGCGCGAGTGGCGGATCCGGCCGCGCTGCTGACGCTCTGGGCCCTGGGTCCGTGGGCGTGGGCGGCCCAGGGCGCGGCCATGATGGGGATGCTGGGCCTCAGCGCGATCGCGCTGTCAGTGGGGCGGCGACTTGACCGGGATTCCGCGGTCAGTGCCGCGGCGGTCGCGCGACGCCCTTGAGTTTTCGTATTGCTCCCCTCAGAGCACAGGGTGCTCTTCGGCTCGCCCCACCACCGCCGCCGCCCTGACAGCTAGATCTACATGAACAGGCCGCCGTTGATGGAGAGCTCCGCGCCGGTCACGTAGTCGCCGTCCTCGGAGCAGAGGTAGACGCAGGCGCGCGCCACCTCCTCGGCCTTGCCGAAGCGCCGCATCGGGATCTGCTCCAGGAGCTTGGCGCGCACCTTCTCCGGGATGGCCGTGACCATGTCGGTCTCGGTGAAGCCCGGCGCCACGCAGTTCACGGTGATGCCCTTGCCGGCCAGCTCCTTGGCGAGAGACTTCGTGAAGGCCGCCACGCCCGCCTTGGAGGCGGCGTAGTTGGCCTGGCCGAAGTTACCGATCTGCCCGATCACCGAGGTGATGTTCACCACCCGACCGAAGCTCTGCTTGAGCATCTGGTCGATGAACACCTTGGTGCAGTTGAAGACCCTGTCGAGGTTGATGGCCAGCACCTTGCGCCACGAGGCGTGATCCATCTTCACGAAGCTCTTGTCCGACGTGATGCCGGCATTGTTGACGAGGATGTCGAGGTGCCCGAACTCCTTCAGCACGTCGTGCGCCATCCGGTAGGTGTCGGGATAGTCGGCCACGTCGGCCTGGGCGAGCATGACGCTGGCGGCCCAGCTTCTGGATCTGGTCGGCCACGCCGCGGGCGGTGGCCTCGCTGGAGACGTAGTTGACGGCGACGTCGGCGCCCTCCTCGGCCAGCGCGAGCGCGATGGCGCGCCCGATGCCGCGCGAGCCTCCGGTGACCAGCGCGGTGCGTCCTTCGAGCAGCATGGCGTGTCCTCCTCGATCGAAGGTCGTTGAGGGGTGGCGTCAGTATAGCAGGGCGACGGGCGTCGGCTTGAGGGCCTGACGCGCGGTGTTAGACTCGCGCCATGGCGTACGTGATCAAACGGTACTCCAACCGTAAGCTCTACGACACGCAGGAGAGCCGCTACGTCACGCTGGAAGAGCTCGAGGAGCTGATCCGCGCCGGGCAAGGAAATCTCCGTGGTGGACGTGTCCACCGGCGAGGATCTCACCTCGGTCACGCTGGCCCAGATCATCCTCGGAGAACGAGCGGAACCACCGCGCCGCGCTTCCCGACCGCGTTCCTCCACCAGCTCATCAAGCACGGCGAGGCGTGGCAGGATTTCGTGCAGAGGCACCATGAAGTCGAGCCTGGACGCGATCATGACCAGCCAGCGCGAGGCCGACCGCGTGTTCCGGGAGTGGGCGTCGCGCGCGGGCTGGGCGGCGCCGTCGAAGGTCGCGTCACCGGCGGGGCCGTCCGAGCGCAAGGTGGAAGCGTCGGGCGAGGCGGACGTGCTCAGCGACGAGGTGGCGGCGCTCCGCGAGTACGCTGCGCGCGCTCGAGGAGCGCCTGGAGAAGCGACGCGAGAAGTGATCGCGGGCCGGGACGGCGCCGGCCCGCGGCGATGCCGCTAGGCCACGCCGTCAGGCAATATGGACGTAGAGCGCCTTCATCCGGTCCGAGAGGTGGGCGAAGGTGGCCTGGATCTCGGTGCCGGCATGCTCGGCGCTGACCTGGAGCCGCTCGGCCGAGCGCGTCACCGCCTGGGCATTGCTCTCGAAGAGCTTGAAGGCTTCGCTGCGCGCTCTCCGTCGATTCGGTCACGCCGCGCTGGCAGAAGGTGAGGGGGTCTGCGGGCGAACCCTCCATGTCGGTCTGGCGCCGGAGGGCGTAGGCCTGACCGTCCTTCACCGCCTCGACCGCCGACGACTGGAGCTCCGCGTAGAGGCGGACGCCCTCCTTGGCGGCGATGGCGGAGAGGTCGACCAGCTCACGGAGCACTTTCTGGTTCGTGTCGGCGTAGAGGGTGAACATCTCCACGGCGGCATCGGTCATCTGGGCGACGAAGTCATTTCGCTGGGTGGTCATCGTCATTGATCAGGTCCTCCGTCTTGGAAGTGATTCGCCACACGGTTGTCACAGTGCGGCGTAATTATGGAGTAATCATAACGCAATGCGCTATCGGACGTCAAGCGGCTGGATCAGCCTGGTGTGTCAGCGGGTTGGGGAGCATCGCGTGTGTCACGCTGGCGCTGCTGTCGGGCTGCGCCACCGCTCCACCCAAGCCGCCCGCTCGTCCCGCGATACAGCCCGTGCGCCCCGACGGAGGACGACCGCTTCGGGTCTCGGCGCGCCCTGGCGCCGCTCCTGCTGCACCGCCGGCGTCTGGCGGGGGCCGGAAGACGGCTGCGCGGTGGGCCTGGGGATCCCTGCCGTTGAAACACATCAACCTCGGTGTGGCCCCGCATCCGACCTGTCGCTTCAGCCTCCTCGTCACCGAGGGCGCGCTGTCCGGCGCTGCCGCCCGAGGAGCTGCGAGCCGCGCTCGCGCACGAGCTGGGGCACGTGGAGCTCGAGCACGCGATGGCGCGCCGGGCGCGTCGGCAGCAGGAGCGCGGCGCCGGACCCATGCTCTCGCGGGAGCCCGCCGAGCTGGCCAAGTTCCGCGCCTACGACCGCGACGAGGAGCGAGCGGCGGATCGCTACGCGGTGGATCTATTGAACCGACTGCCGGGTGACGGCACCGGCTGCCGCGCGCTCGCCGCACTGCTCCAGCGCCTCGATCGCGCGGGCCGGCGGGCCGACCGCGAGAACTGGCTCTCGACCCATCCGAGCCCGCGCTCGCGGCTCGAGGCCATCAAGGAGATCTGTCCATGAAGCGAGCCCTCACTGTCCTGGTCCTGATGCTGTCGACCCTGGCCCCGGGCCTTCCCGCCCTGGCGCAGCCTGTTCCCCTCTCGGTGCTGCTCACCGAGCGCACCCGCTTTCGACCAGCAGCACGTCATCGTCATGGGCACCGTGGGCATCGCGGGCGCGCCAGCGGGCACCGCCCAGCGATTCACGCTCATGGCGGATGGGATGACGGTGGACGTGGTGGCGCCGGGCGCTATTCCGTTGACGCCCGGAGCGCGGGTGGAGGTGGAAGGGGTCTACCGCTACACGACGAATTCCATCGAGGCATTCCGCGTGACGCCCCGGTAAGATACTGCGCCATGAACCTGGCCCGGATCGGCGAGGACAGCCTCCACAAGTACGGCGAGTTCGTGTCGCTGTCCTTCGAGGGGCGGGAGATCACCAACGTGGAGGCCGACCGCGCGTCGCGCCGCCTCGCCAACGCCCTCCGGCGCCTGGGCGTGGCACCGGGCGACCGCGTGGTGGTGATGCTTCCGAACTGCCCCGAGGTCACCCAGAGCTACGGCGGCATCCTCAAGGCGGGCGCGGTGATCGTGCCGGTGATCTTCCTCCTCGGAGCCGCGGAGGTGGCGCATATCCTCGCCCACTCCGAGGCCAAGGTGGTGATCACCTCCACCGACATGGTGTGGAAGGTCGAGGACCAGATCGGCGTCCTGCCCTCACTCCGGCACGTGCTGGTGGTGGACGGTGAGGGCGATCCGGACGGCCGCACCCGTTCCTTCGCGGGGAGACCGCGGGCGAGAGCGAGCAGTTCGAGATCGTCGAGCGCGGGGACGGAGACGTCGCGGTGCTCATCTACACCTCCGGGACCACCGGCACGCCCAAGGGCGTGGCGCTGTCGCACGCGAACCTCGCCGCCAACGCGCGCGCCGCCGCCGAGCTCTACGAGCTCGACCGGCGCGAGTGGGCGGTGGCGGTACTGCCGCTCTCTCACTCGTACGGGCTCACGCTGATGAACGCGGGGAACCTCCTCGGCACCCGGGCGGTACTGCTCCGCTGGTTCAATCCGGAAGCGGTGCTGGAGACCATCCAGAAGTTCCGGGCCACCGCGATGTCGGGCGTGCCCACCATGTTCGTCTATCTCCTGAACTATCCCGAGGCGGACCGCTTCGACACCTCCTCGATGCGGGTCTGGGGATCGGGGGCGGCGCCGCTCCCGGTGGAGCTGGTGGAGCCCTTCGAGGCGGAAATTCGGCGGCAAGCTCCTGGAGGGCTATGGGCTCACCGAGGCCGCCCCGGTGGTGTCGGCGCATCGGCTCTCCGGGGTGCGCAAGCTGGGCTCGGTGGGCCAGCCCATTCCGGGCGTGTCCGTCACCATCCAGGACGACACCGATCGGGCGCTGCCGGCCGGCGAGGTGGGCGAGGTGTGCGTGGGAAGGGCCCCAACGTGATGCTCGGCTACTACCGCGATCCCGTCGAGACCGCGCGCTCGGTGCGGGGCGGCTGGCTCCACACCGGCGACATGGGGCGACTGGACGGGGAGGGCTTCCTCTACATCGTCGAGCGCAAGAAGGACCTCATCATCCGCGGGGGCTTCAACATCTACCCCCGCGAGGTCGAGGAGATCCTCTACGCGTTTCCGAAGACGGCGGAGGCCGCGGTCATCGGGATGCCGGACCCCCTCATGGGCGAGGACGTACTCGCCTTCGTGGTGCTCCGTCACGGCGAGACGGCGACCGCGGACGAGGTCATGGCCTTCTGCCAGACGCGGTTGGCCCGCTACAAGTGCCCGAAGCAGGTGCGCTTCGTGGAGACCCTCCCCAAGAGCCCCATCCGGGAAGATCCTGCGCAAAGAGCTCCGCACACAGGTGTGAGGAGGTAGCCATGGCGAATGACACGCTCGCGAGACTGTTCTGGAGCCGGGTGGATGGAGCGGCGGCGAGCGCCGCCCAGCAGGTCAAGCGCGACGGCGCCTGGCGCACGCTGACCTGGAAGGACGTCGGCGACAGCGTCCGCGAGCTGGCCGGCGGCCTCATCGCGCTGGGGCGGAAGAAGGGCGACGCGGTGGGCATCCTCTCGGGAAGCCGCGCCGAGTGGGTCCAGGCCGACTTCGCCATCTTTTCCGCGGGCGGCATCACCATTCCCATCTATCCGACCTATCCGCCGGACCTCATCCAGTACATCGTCAACGACGCGGGGGTGAAGACCCTTTTCGTGGAGGATTCGGCCCAGCTCGCCAAGGTGCTCGAGGTGCAGGGGAAGATGGACGGGCTCGAGCAGATCGTGGTGCTGCAGGGCTACGAGCCCCGCGAGCCGCATCCGCTCATCCAGACCTGGGACCAGCTGCGCCGGCTGGGGCGGGACAATCAGGACAAGGTGAAGCGCGAGCTGGCCACCCGGGTGGCCGATGGCCGGCCCGACGACGTCGCCACCATCGTCTACACCTCGGGCACCACCGGACCGCCCAAGGGCGTGGTGCAGACGCATGGCAATCACATCGCGGCGCTGGACTCGGCGGCGAAGACCACCTCGATCGCCGAGGGAGACGTCCACCTCCTCTTCCTGCCGCTCGCGCATTCCTTCGCGCGGCTGGAGTCGTTCATCGGCGTGCACCGCGGCCTCACCACCGCGTTCGCGGAGAATATCGACAAGCTGCGCGACAACCTGCCCGAGACGACGCCCGCACTTCATCTGCAGCGTGCCGCGGGTGTTCGAGAAGGTCTATGCGGGCGTGCTCGCGAAGGCGGAGGCGGGCTCGCCGATCAAGAAGAAGATCTTCCACTGGGCGGTGGGGGTGGGGAAGGAGGTCTCCCGGCTCGCAGCAGGCCGGCCGGCCGGTGCCCGGCCCGCTCGCCTTCAAGTACCGCCTCGCCAGCAAGCTGGTGTTCTCGAAGATGCAAGCCGCTCTGGGGGGCGCCTGCGCTTCGCCGTCTCCGGCGGCGCCCGCTGTCCCGGGAGATCGCGGAGTTCTTTCACGCCGCCGGCATCCTCATCCTCGAGGGCTACGGCCTCACCGAGACCTGTCCCGTGCTCACCAACAACCGCGAGGACAAGTTCAAGTTCGGCTCGGTCGGCCTGCCGCTGCCGGGAGTGGAGGTACGCATCGCGCCCGACGGAGAGATCCTGGGGCGCGGGCGGCAATATCGCCAAGGGCTACTTCAAGAAGCCGGAGGCCACCGCGGAGGTCTTCCTCGCCGACGGCTGGTTCGCCACCGGCGACATCGGCACGCTGGACGAGGACGGCTTCCTCTTCATCACCGACCGGAAGAAGGATCTGATCGTCACCGCGGGCGGGATGAACATCGCCCCTCAGAACATCGAGAACCTCCTCAAGGGCGATCCCTTCGTCAGCCAGGTCATGGTGTACGGCGACCGGCGCCCGTACCCGGTGGCGCTCATCACGCTGAACCCGGACGAGCTGGCCGCCTTCGCCAAGGCGGAGGGCATCCTGACGCCGGACCCCGCCGCGCTGGCCCGGCATCCCAAGGTGATGGAGCGGGTCTCGCGCATCGTGGAGGAGCGCAATGGCGAGCTCCAGTCGTACGCCAAGATCAAGAAGTTCACCATTCTCGCCGACGACTTCACGGTGGAGAACGGCTTCCTGACTCCGACCTTGAAGGTGAAGCGCAAGGTCATCCGCGACAAGTACCGGGGCGCCCTCGACCAGCTCTATCGCTGAGACTGATGGGGACCCCGTTTCATCTCGACGGCAGGATAGCGATCGTCACCGGGGCCAGCCGGGGGCTGGGGCGGGCGATGGCCCTGGCCCTCGCGGAGGCCGGCGCCGACGTGGCGGTGGCCGCCCGCTCCACCGCCGAGATCGAGGAGACCGCGCACCAGGTGGAGAAGCTCGGGCGACGGGCCCTCGCGGTGCGCACCGACGTGGCCGAGTACGCGCAGGTGGAAGCCCTGGTCGCGCGGACCGTCGACGGGCTCGGCGGGCTCCACATCATCGTCAACAACTCCGGGATCGCCGGCGTGCGGCCGGTGCTCGAGATGCCGCCCGAGGAGTTCGTCCGGACCATCCAGGTCAATCTCGTCGGGGTCTTCAACGGCTGCCGCGCCGCCGCCGCGCGGCTCACCGGGCAGATGTCCGGCAAGGTCATCAACATGGCGTCGGTGATGGCCACCGCGGGGCTGGCCGGCTACACGTCCTACGCCGCCTCCAAGGGTGGTGTCATCGCCTTCACCGAGTGCCTCGCGGTGGAGTGGGCGCGCTACGACGTGCAGGTCAACGCCATCGCGCCGGGCTGGTTCGTCACCGACATGAACGCGGAGGCCTTCGCGGACCCGAAGGTCCGCGACCGTCTCTTGCGTGACGTGCCCATGCGAAGGACCGGCGAGCTGTCCGAGATCGGTCCGCTCGCGGTCTACCTGGCCTCGTCCGCCTCGTCCTACATGACGGGGCAGACGGTCTTCCTGGACGGCGGCCACACCGCCGGGTAGGGCCGAGCTGCCGATAAGGGCCCATCTGCTTCGTTGGCGCCACTCGTCCGCCTGCTCAACGTACCAGGGTACGCCTCGCAGTGCGGATCTCGGGCGGCCGCCTCGCCATCTGGACCCTTCTCGACGCCCGGCCGCCGTTCGCTAGCTCGCGCGAGCTATAGCCGCCTAGTCCGCGCCCAGCGGAGTCCCAGAAGACGCGCTCCGGCTCGCGCGGCGCGAAGCTCCACCCGGCACTCGCGGTCGAGCACCATGGTGGCCCGGCGGGTCGCGTCGTAGGCGGGCCAGTCCCCAATCCTCCGTGGGAGGGATCGCCGGAGCGCGCGAAGGCCAGCCACGCGTCCTGGATCCGCGCGGCGAGCGCCTCGGCGGCCGGCCCCTTGCCCGCGAACGGGCGGAGTAGCGGATGGCCCAGGGTGCCGAAGACGAAGGGGAGCTCGAGGGCGTGACAAGCGCCGAGGATGCCGCCCATGAACGGCGAGGGCCAGGTGAAGAGGTACGCGTAGGTACGCGCCTGATGCGCCCGCTGCCGCTCGGCGAGCCGCATGGCAGGATGGCGCATGGTCCGGTCCGATTCGATCGCGGACCAGATCTCGTGCCGGCTCGATCGACTCGCCGCGCGCCTCCCGCGCCGCCCGGTACACCGCCACCGCGCGCGGGGCGTGCTCGCCGAGGATCTCCGCGCAGCGCCGCTCGAGCCCCGCCGCGTCGAGCGCGCCGGCTTCGGGATCGAGGAAGAGGAAGAGCTTCGACTCGTCACGGTTCGTCCCCACCAGCACGGGGACCCGTCGCGCCATCCCGTCCCCGATGGCCTCCAGAGGCGGACGCGGCAGGACCTGGCCGTCCACCACCGGCTGGAACGGCAGGCCCCGCGCGCGGGAGACCCCGGCCGCGGGCGTCGCGTCGGAAGGCGTCGACCGCGATGCGCGCGCCCGCTGGCGCCGCCGGAGCACGCCGACGAGGCCGCGCGTGAGCAGCGCCGGCGGCGCCGCCGAGCGGTCGGCGCGCCAGGGTCAGGCCGAGGAAGGCCGCGCCGACCAGGCGCTGTCGGCCCGGGGACAGATCATTGAGGAGGTGGTCCCCGCCGAGCACGAGCGACAGGAAGACGCGGCGCTGGACGGCGAGGATCCGCTCGGGCGGCGCCGCGAGCAGCGCCTCCGGCGTCCCGATGTCGAGCGCGGCGAGGAAGGCATCGGCGACGGCAGCGGCGGTCTCCCGGGGCCACACGTAGTTGGCGGCGCCGGACTGGAGGATGGCGCGGTGGAAGAGCCCCTGGGCGCGCGGGGTGCCCAGGAGCGTGGCGCAGCTCATGGAGCCCGCCGACTCGCCGAAGATGGTGACGCTGCCGGGATCGCCGCCGAAGGACGCGATCTCGTCGCGCACCCATTCGAGCGCGCTGATCTGGTCGAGCAGCCCTCGTTGCCGGAGGCAGGAGCGCCGCCCCGAGGCGCGTGGCGAGGTGGAGGAAGCCGAGGCCGCCCAGCCGGTAGTTGACGGTGACGACTACCACGTCGCCGCGCCGGGCGAGGGTGGAGCCGTCGTAGAGGAGCTGCGAGCCGGCGCCCAGCACGAAGGCGCCCCCATGGATCCACACGAGGACCGGCCGCCGCGCGCCGTCGGGAGCGGGGTCCACATCGTTCAGGTAAAGGCAGTCCTCGCTGGTCTCGCCGATCCCGAGGCGGAAGATCGGCCCCATCTCCGCGGCGTTCTGTGGGGCCGCCGGACCGAAGCGCCGGGCCTCGCGGATGCCGTCCCACGGTGCCGCCGGCTCGGGCGGGCGGAAGCGGAGCGGGCCCACCGGCGCCCGCGCGAACGGGATGCCGCGGAAGACCACGAGATCTCCTTCCTCGCTGCCCTCCAGCCGCCCCGGCTCGTCGCGACGACCCTCGCCATGCTCCTGCCACTGTACCGTGCCCGCTTCCCGTCCGCGGTGGTGTCGCGTGGAGGGCTCGTTTATACTGAGCCCCCATGCGCCGCCGGCCCATACGTCACCGGGAAGACACTCCATGACCCCGCCGCGCGCGACCGCGCGCGCGTATCCGCATACCGTGCCGCTGCGGGACGGAACGCCGGTGAGCCTACGGCTCATGACCGCGGCGGACGCGGGTGCGGATCGCGGCCTTCGCGCGGAACCCTGCCCGAAGACGACCTCCTCTTCTCTCGGATGGACATCACGGACCCGGGTGCGGTGGCGCTGTGGGTGCGCAATCTCGAGGCCGGGCTCGCCACCACCGTGATCGCCGAGGTGAACGGAGAGACCGCGGGCTACGCCTCCTGGTCCAGAACCGCGTCGCCTGGCAACGCCACCTCGGCGAGATCCGTACCGCAGGTCGGGCTCTCGGTACCGGTCCCGCGGCCTGGGGCGCGCTCTCGCCGGCGAGATCTTCTCCATCGGGCGCGAGCGGGGCTACGGAAGATCGTCGCGCAGATGACCACCGACCAGAAGGGGGCCATCGCCACCTTCGAGCGGCTCGGCTTCCAGCCGGAGGCGCTGCTCCAGGACTTCGTGGTGGATCACGCGGGACGGACGCGCGACCTCGTGGTCATGGCCTACGACGTCACGGGACTGACCGAGTTCGTAGAATAGCCGCAAAGGAGGTACCCCATGGCCGCGCCGCCCGGCACACCCCCCGGCATGAATCCGGAAGAAATCCGCCAGATGTGGGAGACGGGCTCGCGCTCGCTCCTCGAAGGGTTCCGCCAGGCGCAAGAGTTCTGGAACAACACCGCGCGGAGCATCGGGCGAGGTGGCGGGCGCGTGGACGGCCCAGCTCCCGCGCTCCGGCCCTGGGGTCTCCCGCCGAGGGGACGGCGGCGCTCGTGAGCTGCACGAGGCCGCCTTCGCCGCCGGGCAGGCGTGGATGCGCCTGCCTCGCCCTCGCTTCGCCACCGGCGCCTCCCCCACCGAGCTCTTCCGACGCCATTTCCCGTCTCACCCAGGCCCAGGGCAAGGCGTACAAGCTGTGGATGGAGGCCCTCGTCCGCGCAGGAGACACGCTACGCCCGGGCGGCGGTCCGCGCGCCTGAGTCCGTCGCGGTGATAGGCGCTGAGGCAGGTCCGCGGCAGCACCGTGGTCATCACCGGCGCGACGAGTGGCATCGGGCGCGAGACGGCGCGCAGAATTCGCGCGCGCGGGGCGTGCGTGGTCGCGGCCGGACGGCGCGAGGACGCGGCTCTCGACGAGCTGGGTGACGAGATCGAGGGCACGGGCGGGGCGGCCCTCGCGGTGGCCACCGACGTCGCCGACGCGGCGCAGGTGGACCGTCTCATCGAGCGGGACGATCGAGCGCTTCGGCGTGGTCGACACCCTCGTCAACAACGCCGGGATCGGGATGGCCGCGCGCGCTTCGAAGAGCAGTCGATCGCGGATTTCCGCCGCGTGATGGAGGTCAACTTCTGGGGCGCGGTGCATGCCTGCAAGGCCGCCCTGCCGCACATGCGGGCGCAGGCCAGCGGCGGGCTCATCATCAACATCTCGTCCCATCATGGGCAAGCGCGGGCTGCCCTACGAGACCGCCACTACTGCGCGAGCAAGTTCGCCACTGGCCGGGTTCTCGGAGGCGCTGCGCACCGAGGGTGATGGCGCAGGGGATCGACGTGAGCACCATCTTTCCCGGCGCGATCGAGTCGGAGATCTGGGAGACCACCGAGAACCGCACCGGGCTGGACATGGCGAGCGTGCCGCCGAAGTTCCCGCGCGCGAGCTCGCCCGGATCATCGTGCAGGACGCGCGCGTGCCCCAGCCGGAGATCGTGATGGCGCTCGACGCGCAGGTGGTGGACTTCCTCAACACGGTGGCGCCGGGCATCATGGACTTCGTGCTGGGCCAGAGCGTGCCGTTCCTGGAAGGCTTCAGAAGGGCGCCGCCTCGGGGCGGCCCGGCGAGGCCCGCGCCCGGCGCGCCGGGCGGGTGAGGGTATGGCGAAGAAGAACGCGCTCGACCCGATTCCCCATCCGCCGCGGACCTTCGTCCTGGGCAACCTCCTCTCGCTCACCACCACCTCGCCCGTGCAGGACATGATGAAGCTGGCCCGCAAGTACGGGCCCGTCTACTGGCTGGACATGCTCGGCAAGCCGGTGGTGATCGTCTCGGGATTCGACCTCGTGGACGAGCTCTGTGACGAGTCGCGCTTCGACAAGAGCGTGCGCGGGGCCCTCCGCCGCCTGCGCGACTTCGCCGGCGACGGGCTCTTCACCGCCTACACCCAGGAGCCCAACTGGTCCAAGGCGCACAACATTCTCCTGCCGAGCTTCGGCCAGCGCGCGATGCAGGGCTATCACCCGATGATGCTCGACATCGCCGAGCAGCTCGTGCTCAAGTGGGACCGCCTCAACGCCGACGACGAGATCGACGTCACCCATGACATGACGTCGCTGACGCTCGACACCATCGGCCTCTGCGGCTTCGGGTACCGCTTCAACTCGTTCTACCGGGAGTCGCCGCATCCCTTCGTGGGCGCCATGATCGGCGCGCTGGCCACCTCCATGGAGACCCGAGGCCTCCCCTCGAGAGCATGCTGAAGAAGGACCGGGAGCGGAAGCTCCGCGCCGACATCCGCTACATGAAGCGAGATGGTGGATCGGATCGTGCGGGAGCGCCGCGGAGAGCGGCGACGACCTCGCCGACAAGCCCGACCTCCTCAGCCACATGCTCTCCGGCGTGGACCGGAAGACCGGCGAGCGGCTCGACGACCTCAACATCCGCTACCAGGTCATCACCTTTCTCATCGCCGGCCACGAGACCACCAGCGGGCTCCTCTCCTTCGCCGTCTACTATCTCCTCAACTAATCCCGACGTGCTCGCCCGCGCCTCCGCCGAGGTGGATCGCGTGCTCGGGCCAGATCCGGGGTGTTGCCCACCTACGCACCAGGTGAATCAGCTTGCCTACCTCGAGCAGATCCTGAAGGAGTCGCTCCGGCTCTGGCCCACCGCGCCGGTGTTCGCGCTGTCGCCGTACAAGGACGAGATGATCGGCGGGACATACCCGATGCGGAAGAACTACCAGATCGTGGTGCTGAGCCCATGCTCCACCGCGACCGGAAGGTATGGGGCGACCAGGCCGACATCTTCAACCCCGATAACTTCGGCCGCGCGAGGCGGAGCGGGGCGCCCTGCCAACGCCTACAAGCCGTTCGGCAACGGTCAGCGCGCGCTGCATCGGCCGGCAGTTCGCCTTGCAGGAGGCGGCGCTCGTCCTCGGGATGATCCTCCAGCGCTTCAAGCTCATCGATCACACGCGCTACCGGCTCACCCTCAAGGAGACCCTGACGGTGAAGCCGGACCAGTTTCGCATCAAGGTCCGGCGCCGCACCGACCGTGACCGCGCGGCGACGAGGACGCGTGGTGGCCACCGCGAGCACGGGCGCCGCGGTGGCCGCCCGCGTCGGCGCCGGCCTCGCGCGCCTCCCGCCCGGGTCACCAGACCCCGCTCCACGTGCTGTACGGGTCGAACCTGGGCACCGCGGAGGAGGTCGCGCGGCGCATCGCCGAGGCAGGCGAGGGAGCAAGGCTTCGCGGTGACCGTGGCGCCCCTCGACGAGTACGCCGGCCGGCTGCCCAGCGAGGGGGCCGTCCTCATCACCACCGCGTCCTACAACGGCACGCCGCCCGACAATGCCGGTCGCTTCTGCGACTGGCTGCGCGACGGCGCGCTCGCCCCCGACGCCCTCGCCGGCGTCCGCTACGCGGTGTTCGGCTGCGGCAACCGCGACTGGGCGGCGACGTTCCAGGCCGATCCCGCGCCTGATCGACGCTCGGCTCGAGCGCGCTGGCGCCCGCGCGGCTGCACGCCCGTGGTGAAGGCGACGCGCGTGACGACTTCGACGCTCAGTTCGAAGCCTGGCAAGAGCCGCTCTGGGGCGCCGTCGCCACCGCGCTCGGGGTCGAGCTGGCTCCCGCCGAGACCGCGGAGCCGGCGCATCTCACCGTCGAGATCGTGACGGAGCCGGACGCGGGCGCGCGCGAGGACGGCCGTGGCGCCCGCCCCATGCGCGTGGCCGTCAACCGCGAGCTCCACACCAAAGGCGGCCCCTTCCCGTCGGAGCGCTCCACCCGCCACCTCGAGCTCGAGCTTCCCGCGGGCGTGGCGTATCGCGCGGGCGACCATCTGGGCGTCGCCCCGCGGAATCCCCACGCGCTCGTCGCCCGGGTGGCCGCGCGCTTCGGCCTCGATCCGGCGAGCCGATCGTGCGGCTCCGCCGCGAGGGCGGGCGTCCGGGCTTCCTCCCGTGGGTGCGCCGATCGCGCTCGCGCGGCTCCTCGGAGACTACGTGGAGCTCAGGACGTCGCTTCCCGCCGCCACCTCCAGACCATGGTCGAGCACACGGAATGTCCCTGGACGCGGCCGCGGCTGGCCGCGCTGGCGGGCTGACGAGGCACGCTACAAGGACGAGGTGATGGCGCGCCGCAAGTCGGTGCTCGACCTCCTCGAGGAGTACCCGGCCTGCCAGCTCCCGTTCAACGTGTACCTCGAGATGCTCCGCCGCTCCGCCCGCGCTACTACTCGATCTCGTCGTCGCCGCTCCACGACGCGCGCCGCTGCAGCATCACGGTGGCGGTGGTGGCGGGCGAGGCGCCGCGTCCGGCCGCGGAGCCTTCGAGGGCGTGTGCTCGAACTCACCTCCTCCGCCAGGCGAGGAAGCCTCGTCAGCGCCTTCGTGAAGGACACCCGTTCGGCCTTCCGGCTGCCCGACGACCCGACGACGCCCGCTCATCATGATCGGTCCGGCACCGGGCCTGGCCCCGTTCCGCGGCTTCCTCCAGGAGCGCGCGGCGCCTGCGCGCGCAGGGCCGGCCCATCGGCCCCGCCCTGCTCTTCTTCGGCTGCCGCCACCCCGAACAGGACTTCATCTACGAGGGGGAGCTGCGTGGCTTCGCCGAGGGAGGCGTGGCGTCGCTCTATCCCTGCTTCTCGCGGGTGGCCGACCGGGCGCGCGTCTACGTGCGGGACGAGGTCCTCGAGCGGAAGGACGACGTCTGGACCTCCTGGAGGCGGGCGCGATCGTCTACGTCTGCGGGGACGCTACCCGTATGGCTCCCGACGTGCGGCGCGCCTTCGCAGCCATCCACCGCGCGAAGACGGACGGGACGGAGGCGCAGGCGGAGGCATGGCTCGACGATCTCGCCGCGCGGAACCGCTATCTGTGGACGTGTGGGCCTCGGGCTAGCGGCTCGCCGGCTTTGTGCCGCTTCGCCGGGTGTACTCCTCAGGGAAAGTCGGTGCGATAGATCACGGAGGACGTCTCGAGGTTCCTACCGTAGGTCTGCGCTTCGAGCGTCGCCTGGTCTCGGCGCCATGAATAGATCTTGTTCTCGAACGCCACGCCGGTGACGTTCTGCAGGGTCTCGGTCGCCAGGCTTGCCGTGCCGTACCGCTTCGTCAGCGCGCCGACGACGTCGCTGAAGTGTTTTGGATCGAGCGTGAGGGAGATCATCTCGAGCTTGCCCGCGTAGAAGTAGAGGAAGAGCCCCTTCACCGGGGCCTCGGCGATGGTCTCGCGCTCACCGGACTTGAGCCGGCAGACCTGGATCCGCGACCGGGCTCGGCTGCTCCGTGCACGAGAATCGGGACGTGCGCTCGATGGACGCGAGAGCGGATCCCAGCGCGACGCCATTGAGTTCGAATGGCGACATCTGCGCGGAGCCTGGTGACGCGAAGAGCACGGAGCAGGATAAGGGCTACGAACCGCATCGGCCTTCCTCGCGATCGGCACTGTCATGCATACTCCGCGGTGTTGGACACCGAGGCAGCCGCGTCTTTGGCGACCACTCGTCAGTGTGGGCAACGCGCCCAACTGCTGCAGGATGCTCAACTCGTTGAGCGGCCGCAGCGAGCGTAGACGAGCCAGCGGGACCGCTCGACTGCGAGAGTTATCCAGCCCTATGCCCACTTCTTCCCAAGCGCATCGAGGCCTGCACGGGCCAGATCCTCCGGTGTCATCGCCACGCGGAGCTCTACATCCCGCGTTGAAGGTGAGAAACCACGGCTCCGCAAACGTTGGAATCTTCGACGGGTCGTCCAGATTTACGATCATGATCGCGCCACGCTGCCCGTCGCGCTCAGTGAAGTAGGCGCCTCCGGCTTCGTAGCCTCAGAATTCGCTTCAGTTTCTCGCCAGCGCTACCGTCCCGAACTGCGGCGTTGAAGGTCTCATGCGGAATCTTGACGTCTAGGAGCATTCTCATCTCGGTCCTCCTCCGAAGGCGGCCGGCCCATGTTACATGGGCTTCCAGATTGGTTGTCTCGACCAATCCGCGCAGCCTCCCAAATGAGATCATAAACCGGGTCTTTGATGTCGTAGTAAGCCTCAAGGTCATCGGCGTGACGTTTGACGATCTCCGCTTGATGAGTTCGATGGTTCGAGCAGAATTCGGGTGAGCACGCAGATAGTCACGAAACAGCAAGGGATAGCGTTGGTTAGGGTTGCCCTCTAGCCGAACATGCACATTCGCACGACGCCGTCCCTTTGGGCTGAGTGAAAAGACACTTGGCCCACAACTTGGGATCGTGCGTCCTCGCCCAGCGGCACGTGATCCTGTGTGATGGCTGCCCAATACTCGTAGCCCGCTTCGATAAGCCTGTGCCTGACTTCAGGCGCTAGCGCTTCCACGGTGATCTGGATGTCAATGACATCTTTAGCGCCTAAACCGGGAACAGACGTTGAGCCAATGTGGTCAATCCGCAGCGCCAAAGGTCCTAAGATTTCCAAGAGCGACAACCGAATTACTTCAAACTCTGTGGGCCACGCCGGGTTGTAGTCGTTGATGACGATCATCGTGAGATGGTAGCCGATAGTAATGAGATAGTGGGGCGGCCTAACGGATCGCTGAGCGGCCGGCGCTGGCAGGGCTCGCCCCTCCGCCACGCGTTCACGCCGGGCCGCTCAAGCGGCTTGTTAGATGGCTGCGTCACGCCGAGGCAATCCCACGTATGTGAAGAACTCTGCCTCGATGGTCCTTAAGGCCTCTTGGTTCCCATGCTTGGCATCTCGGAATGCCCGCCAAAATCGGAAAGTCCGGCCCCAGCGGAGCGGCCGCGCACTACAACCGCAAGGGGATTAAACTCGCGGCTGCCGCCGAAGAAATGAAAGACCGCCGCCGACAACGACCACCACCGCCAGCGTCGCCGCTCCGACCAGTTCAAGACCACCGACCCGTGAGGCAGTCTCGGCAAGATGTTGTTCTCGATGTATGACTGCCACACCGGGCTGTTCGAGTATACGAAGAGGACGCGTTTGCCGGCTGGACTCCATAGCAGCCAGAGAAGGATATGGAGGAGGAGAGCGTAGAAGTCCATAGGCAAGGACGAGTGGCAGCAGGAGCAGCAGGAGCGGACTGCAGACTACGACGACGAGCGCCACGAAGATACGCCCACACCAGAGCTGAAGTCGCGCCTTCAATGCGCCGTCCTTGGTGGCCATCTAGCGCTCGCATTCACCTGCGGGCGGGCGAGCGAACGCGAGCCCGCGCGCCAGGTGCAATGCGTTGTTCGGCGGCATCAATTCGCATCTCCTCTGGTTAGAGCGGATTGGGTCCGACGATCTCCCAGCCGTGACGCTGGAGCAACTCGGTCCCCGCGCGCTCATGCGTCCGCTGTTGCTCCTCAACCAGCCCACCCGCTGCGGCCGGGGTGTAGAGGAACAGCACCCGTCCGGCTTCCGCGCCGCTGTTCTTCCAGGCATGCTGGACGCCGCGCGGCACGAAGGCGCAGGTGCCGGGACCACCGGCGGTGACCTCGTCGCCGATCTTGAATGTGACCTCGCCGCTCAGGACGTAGGCCACCTCGTCGCTGTCATGATGCAGATGGAACCAGCTCTTCGTCCCTGCGGGAACGGTCTCCTCGAACAGCATGATGCTGCCTCCGGTCGCTCCGCCCAAGAGCTTGAGCACCAGCGATCGGTCATGCGATATGTTCCAGACCGAGCCCTGTCCCGGCAGTACAACGACCCCTTGTGCACCCATCGCCATTTCTCCTCCGAGTCCTAGTGTGTGCATCACCACTTTAGAACAGGCCTCACCCGGTGGTGACGACCTTGTTCCGACCACGGCAGCCGAACGCCACGCTCAGCGGCCGGACGGCGAGCAACGCGAGCCCCCGGCCCGCTGAATGTGATGTTGGGCAGCGTGAAATCGCTCGATAATCTGGTCCGCCCGCACCGACAACGTTGGAGGAATCGTCAGGCCAAGCGCCTTCGCTGTCTTCGGATTGATGGCCAGCTCGTATTGGGTTGGCTCCACGAACCCGGTGATTGTCGGTCTCAGAGCGCACCTCTCGTGACCCGCTTGGCAGACTTGACGTGTGTGCTGGTTGAGGGGGGACACTCATTCGGGCACAGGGATCCTGCCCGCAACGTCGATCCCCGGCTCCGGGCCACGCTTAGGTCTGAGCACCACGGTCTCGGCCTGACCCGGCATGATACCCACTAGTGCTTGAACTGTCAGAGCGTGAGTCACCACGACGAGCGTGCCGGGTCCGCGCCAGCTGGACACCATCTGCTTCAACGCGGCGAGCCGTTCCGGGCTCTTGTCGGAAGCTGCGACGGCCCATGTATTGTCGACGGGACCGAGCGCCAGCAGCTCTGCCGTCTCCAGACAGCGGCACCACGGCGACGAGAGGACCTTGTCCACACGCACGCCGTGCTGGCGGAAGGCCGCGCCGAGCGCCCTGGCTTGCGCCCGTCCTCTGTCATCCAGATTACGCTGGGTCGTGCAGTCGTCGATCTTGAAGCCGGGCGGGTCCCCGTAACCGGGCGGAGCATTCCCATGGCGGATGAGCGCGACATGACCGCCATTGACGAGGGCGGTCCAGGTTTCCCGTGAATCGTCGCCGACCGCCGCCGGCGCGGCGATCAGCGAAATGGCAAGAGCGGCGAGTGCGAGCCGGCTCATACGCGCGCTCCGGACAGTCACCAGATCCCGACATGGACCCATTCCCTTCCGTCTCAGACCTCGTGCTCATTCACCATTGGCCTGCCTAACGCCGGCGCTCAGCGGCCGGGGCGAGCAACGCGAGCTCCGGTCCGCTGAAGCGGCTTGTTCGGCAGAGTCGCCGCCTCTGCTGAGTACGACCACGAATCGAGCCTAAGGCTATCCCTCTCGGCTCTGCAAGTCTCTCTCCATCCCCTCAACACCCGCGGCTATTCCTGCCGGAGCGTTGCCGCCACGGTCACACTGTCTTCCGGGATCCGACTCGAAGTCGACGGTCCACACCACGATTGCCCGTGAATCGAAAGATTCGAACACCTCCACGGTGCCTTTGTACGAGGTCACCGGGAAGGGTGATCGTACTCTCTGGTAGGTCAATTGCCTTCGCGTCGGATTGATATCCACAATGCGGTCGGTGATCTCGCCCCCTCGATGCAAGGTCACGTATCTATGCGCACCGACGCCATCGCCCTCCACAGTGCACGTAGCGATCGTGGGGAACCAGATGTCCAGTCGGCCTATCTTGCTGATGGCCTCCCATGCCTTGTCACTGGACACCGTCAACTTCTTGGCAATGCTTACCTTCGTGACCACTCCAGATCCCCGTGGATGAGTCAGCCGTGCCGCTTCACGATTGCTTCGAGAAACTCGGCGCTGCGCTCTTCCGAGCTGAGCGCACGTCAAAAGCGTTTTCACGAACAGACGCATCGGACATTGAGGACGCAAGCGCGCGCCAGAAGGCTGCTCCCCGACGTTCAGCGGCGGCCTGAATCGCGTACTGCGTCGTGACAGGCCGCTGGGCCAGTGCCGCGCGGTATGCTTCGGTAATCTGGGGCAGAACGCTGCCGATGTGCGCGCTGCTCGTCAGGTGGTGCCGGGAACGCCATATCAATGCAGTGCCGCGACTTCTTCTTCTCGGGCTGCGCATGCGCGCAAGCCTTCCGTCTGCGGAGGTTCTGAGCACGCGACGGCCCAGGCGCGGTATCGGTCGGAACCGCGGCCCGTTCCAGGGTTGCCATGAGCCGCGGCTGCACGGCCACAGGCAGCATCTGGAATCAGCGGCCGGACTTTCTCCGCCAAGTCAGGAAGGCTCTCAGGTTTCAGGCATAGCGCTGTCCTCCCTTCCCTCTCCGAGGGCTTCGATTGACGCGGATCGCCGAACGCTCCGGTTGAGCGGCAGCGCTACCACGTCTGGAGGTTGTCACCGTAACCTGGACGCCGGCCGCTCAATCGGTTGTTAGACGACGCTCCCACGGATATCAGCATGATCGACCGTCGCGATTACAGGCTCCGTCGCTTCCGGTGGCTCGAGCACCCGCCTTGACGGCCCGACGTACCAGCACGCCCGATCCAGACGGGAGCGTGACGCTTGACAGCGGAAGTCATATCAACGTTCGCGATCAGCGGCCGCGAAGCAGCGGGCGAAAGCCCGCTGTGAAGCGAGCCGCTGCATTGCGGGGTTGAGCGCCAGTTCACGACCAAATCCAAAGTCCGACCTCAACCACAAACCGGACGGACATAAAGTAGCGCCGTACAGGACCACCGTTCGTGGTTTCCGGCCCGGGGCAGACGGATTTGCGACGATGAAAGTGTGCATTCGTTGCGAAAGGAGGTTATCGCCACGCTATACTCGGGACGAGGAGCCGGTCTCGCAAGAGGCCCGGTCTTTTTGCTTTTCAGGGTGTCCAATCCACCGTGTGCTCTTCCGAGGTAGGCGTCGACGGCGGCGCCCACGGTGGGATGGAAGCTCGCGGCACCGAAGCGCTCGAGCAGTTCGAAGCGCTTCAGCTTGTCCTTGACCGGGTCCTTCATTTCCGCGAAGCGCATCTCGATGCCCGATTCGCGCAGGGCCCGCTCCAGCTCGGCGAGCATGTCCGCCGAGGTCACGTCGATGCTGGTGACCGGCTCGGCGGTCACGATGATCCGCCGCACCGGCGTCGGCGATTGCGCCACGGCCTCGAGCACGCGCTGGTGAAACAGCTCGGCATTGGCGAAGAAGAGCGGCGCATCCCAGCGGAACAGGACCAGGCCCGGAACGAGCCGCGCCTCGGGATAGCGCTTGATGTCGTGGAAGCCACGGATGCCGTCGACTCGGCCCAGCACGGCGTAATGTGGCCGCCAGCCGTCCCATAGAAATTCCATGACCGCGATGACGATCGCCAGGCAGATGCCGGGAATCGCTCCAGAATGTTGCGACGCCAACGAAGCAGACGACGGACAGCCAGAACTCCCAGCGCTGGATGCGGAAAATGCGGCGCAGGTCGTCGAATTCGAACAGGCCGATGGCCGCCGCAATCACGACGGCTGCCAGCGCGCTGCTGGGCAGGTCTTCCAGCAGATTGGGTGCGACTAACAGCAGCAGGGCGACGGCCGCGGCGCCGACCACGCCGGTGAGCTGGGTCTTCGCGCCCGCGGCTTCGGCGACCGGCGTGCGCGAGGAGCTGCTGCTGATCGGGAAGCCCTGGAACAGCCCGGCCGCCAGGTTCGCAGCGCCCAGGCCGATCATCTCCTGGTTCGGATCGACCTGGGAGCGGGTCTTGGCCGCATACGTGCGCGACAGGACGCTCGTGTCGGCAAACGCCACCAGGGCGACGGCGCAGCCGCCGATCACCACCTGGACGAGGTCGGCGAGATCGATCCACGGCAGCGCGAACGACGGCAGGCCTTGCGGCAGCGGACCGAGCACCTTCACCCCGGCGCTCTCGTCAAGGCCGAGCGCGCCGACCGCGACCGTGGCGCCCACGACCGCGATCAGTAGGCCGGGGATTCGCTTCCAGGGCTTGAGCAGCAGGATCGCCACCAGCGTGCCGGCGCCGACCGCGAACGCCGTCCAGTTGGCCTGGCCGCCCAGGATCGACTGCGCGATCCGCAGGAGGTCGCGCAGCGGCCCGGCGCTGTCGATCGAAAAGCCGAACAGCTTCGGCAGCTGGCTGATCAGCACGGTGAGCGCGATGCCGTTCATGTAGCCGTAGCGGATCGGTTTGGACAGCAGCTCGGTGACGAATCCCAGGCGCATTACGCCGATCAGAATGCACACCAGCCCCGACACCACCGCCATCATGCTCGCCAGGGCCACGGCGCGCATCGGGTCGCCGGCAGAGAGAGGCAGCACAACCGCGAGAATCACCGCGGCGAGCGCGGAATCCGGCCCCAGCACCAGGATGCGGCTCGGGCCGAACAGGGCGTAGGCGAGCAGCGGGACGATGGTGGCGTACAGGCCGTAGATCCCCGGACGCCCGGAGGCCACTGCGTAGGCAATTCCAACCGGCACCAGCATCGTGGTCAGCACCAGGCCGGCCATCAGATCGTGCGGCAGCCAGGCGGCTTCGTACCGGCTGAGCCATCTGCAGTCCGGGCAGCCAACGCTTCCAGCCGTTCATGCCTTGTCCTTTGAATAGAGCGCACTCACAGGCAGCGATCTGGGGCGGTGCCTTGCGCCTTCAGCCGCCCCAGCGCAGGAGCGCGAGGACCAGCAGCGCCAAGCAAAAGCGTCTCGCAGATCATGAGCCCGACCCGCTTGATGCCGAGGGTCGCGAGCTCCTTCAATTGCTGTTCATGCCGATCGCGGCGATGGCCGCTACCGGGCACCAGCGTGATGGGTTGTCTCTTAGCACTCGCAGTGTCCGATCGTGGCACAACACGCTGCACGATTAGCTCCGCGCAGCGCGAGTCGGCAGTATGACGAAGCGTGCGTCCGGCCTCGTGGCGCCCAACGCTCATTAGGCCTAGGTACCACCGGCCTTCAACTGACTTGCGCATAGCCCGCACACTCCTGCGTCATTCCAGCGTGAGCTCCTGTTCTGCCCCAAAACGCTTGGCGCATACCGTAGTCGCCATGCCTAGTGTTCCAGAATGCCCGGACGGAGACCAACAGTGTGGCAATGCCAGCACTTATGAAAGAGGGCTGGAAAACGGGAGGAAGGGAGTCACGTGTCTTCCCCATAGGCCTAACGCTCATGCGCTGAGCTGGTTCCGGCGCTAGCCGGCCCGCTCAAGCATGTTGTTAGCCAGGGTCGGTAGATTCGATTTGCTCGATTGCCTCGTCGATCCATTCTCGCCTCTCCCGCGCCTTTGATGCCCTCGGGCAACAACACGGCACGTTCCTCTTGGAGGTGTGCGCTGAGCGGCAGCACCGTCTCAGCGTCACAAGACCGTCGAGGGCCTCTCCTCCACACGCGTGATCGTCTGGATCTCGCAAAAAGCCGCTCTCAGCGTGGGAAGGGCGGCGTGATCACGGTATTGCCACAAACAGTGAATGAACGACCGTCGCCGCCCCGGCATCTCGGCTCCCGATAGTAGGCGTCCGCCACTAGCGGTAACGCCTCGCTCATGGAGGCCAGGGTGCACAGCGCGTCCTCGCCTCCTCGGACCATCTAGCTCCGCGAGAAGCTCGGCGACATCTCCTCACGCAGACCCACGTCGCTCCGTCTGGCTACACTGGTCCGGTTGAGCGGCAGCGCCGGAACGGTCTCGAACCGACCATCTGTGCATCAACGCCGCGCCCGCTCCAATCGGTTGTTAGACGACGGCCGCCCGCGCGTTGGCCACGCACGTACGTAGGAGAACCCGACCAGCACAAGAATGCCACAGCGTAAAAGGACCGGTGGGGACAACCAGATGGCGCGCGAAGTGGCGAAACCACCGACCATTGCCATGGCGACCGACAGCGCTAGCCACGCTGCGTACGCAAGAGTACAGAGGCGATCCTCGTGTCGATACAAGGCCTGCGGGTTGCCATCGACGGGCGACAACTGAGCGCCGCGATGATAGGAACCACCCGGCGACGTGCACGCACAGAACGAGCGCTTGCGGGGCTGAGTTGGCGTGGTGGCGCATAGGCGTGGCAGCCGGCCTCCGACGTGCAGTGCGCGGGGTTGGGCTTGCCAACGTGAGAATGGAACCACTCGCGTCCCACGCAAGGCGTCCAGCCACCGCAGTGAGTGCGAAGAAGAAGGGATGGCACGAGGTAACCAACGCCACACAGCAGTGGCAACAGCACAGGCGTGAGAACCGCCCAGAGAACAGCCCACCAGATGTCTGGAACGCTGAGCTCCTTGGTCCATCACCTCAGCTCCAGGCCGTAGCTGGGGCCAGGACCGAAACCTGAAGGCGCCGCCGAAGCGATGAGATCTACCCACAAAGTCGTCTCAACGGTCGTTCTTCAGCGGCGCGCCGCGTTTCGGCGCGTCCGCTGCAAGGGATAGTTCGGCAGCAGGCTCACGACGGTGTCTTCACGGCAAGAAACTCGCCGTTGCCCACTGGAACGAGGCAGGTCGCAAACTCGGGATCGGCCGTCACCAGTGCGACGAAAGGGGCCATCTGCTCCACGTGAGACGTCGCGTTATCCACGATCAACAAGCCTCCCGGGCGTAGAACGCGACGCAGGTGAGGCCACCAGCCAGGATACTCCGGGCGCTCGGAATCGAGGAAGATCAAGTCGTATGCGCTCTGATCACTTCGCTGCAGGAGGCGACCCGCGTCGTCGTGAACCAGTGTGATGAACGGCGAAAGCCCAGAGCGCGCGAAGTTGGCCGAGGCGAGCCCGATCTTGTATTCAGCGAACTCCACCGTAGTGACTGAGCCGCCGATCCCCCTTGCAGCGTCGGCAAGCCAGAGGGTGGAGTAACCGTTGGACGTGCCGATCTCCAGCACCCGCCGCGCGGCGGTAGCGCGCACGAGCACGGCCAAGAATTCGCCGGTGTCGCGGGTGATGTTGAGCATGCGACGAGGGCGCTCGTTCGTCGCGGCATCGTTTGCCTGGCCGAAGCGCTCAAGCTCAGCCTTCAAGGTTTCAAGCGAGTCAGCCACGTTTTGCCTCTGCCGCCGAACCAGAATTATCTAGTTCTGTGTAGCGCGGAGGTGGTAGCGCGGGAAGGCTGCGTAGCATGGCCGGTGGCCTCCCTTGCGTCGCAAGAATAGCCTAGGTGGCGCATAGTTCGCCATGGGGTGGAGTGGGCGCGGGACGGGATACGCAGACCTGCGTAGCGCGGTGGAGATTGCGGGGTCGGCATGGCGGGTCACAAGATTTCGGCGCCGTCCTCGAGCGGGTGGGTGCCGAAGGAGTGGCGAAAGGTGTGGCAGCCCCTTACGCAGCAGGCGCAGCAGCAGGTGGATCGCGTAGAGGGCGCCGCCGGCGAGCCCGCCCACCACGGTGCCGTTGACGCGGATGTACTGGAGATCGTCCCCGCGTGCTCCTCGATGAGGCGCACCGCGCCCTCGGGCCCCAGCGCGTGGACGCCCCGCTCGATGAAGCGCGCGATGCGGTCGTGGTAGCGCTCGATCAAGCCGACCAGCCGCGCCTTGATCCACCGGTCCAGGCCCCGCCGCAGGGCCTCGTCGGTGGCGAGCTGGCGGCGCAGCCCGTCGAGACGGGTGGTGATCCAGGCCACCACCTCGGACCGCTCGCTCGCGAGGTCCGAGACGAGAGCGCGCCGGAGACCCTCGGCGGCGTCCTCGATGAGCCTGGTCGACCTCCGCGCTCGCGATCAGCTCCGTCTTCGCCGCCTCCACGCGCGCGGCCAGCTCGGCATCGCCGCGCAGGCGCTCGGGGAGGGTGCCGATCACCTCGACGAGGCGCCGCCGCATCGGGTCGGCGGGGTCGGTGGCCACCTTCCGGATGGCGCCGTGGAGGGCGCCGACGAGCCGGTCCCGGTTGATCAGGCCGAAGGCGTCGGCCAGCCCGATCAGGAGGCGTGGGTAGGCGCCCATCCTCTCCCGATAGCCCGCGAGCACCTCGTCCACCAGCTCGGCCACCGCGGTGCGGAAGTCGGGACGATCCAGCGCGTCGCCGAGCGGCGCTGGCGAGCGCCTCGATCGCGCGCTGGTCCCAGCCCTGGCGCTGCGCGATCTCGATGGCTCGCGCCAGGAGGGGGCCAGTGGGCGGCCGAGGAGGAGTCGCCGCAGCCAGGCCACGATGTCCGCGGTGGCGGCGGGCGTGAGCTGATCCGCCGCCCAGCGCGCGGCCGCGCGCAGCACGGCCTCGAGATCCTCGGGCTTCACGCGGTCGGCGCCGCGCGCGAGGAGATCGGCGATGTCGAAGCGCGCCACCTCGCGCGCGACGTAGTCCTTGGTGAGCACGCGGTCGCCGACCATGGTGCCGACGCGCTCCGCCATCAGCTCCCAGTTGGCCGGGATGAGCGCGGTGTGGGGAATGGGTAGCCCGAGGGGGCGGCGGAAGATCGCGGTGACGGCGAACCAGTCGGCGAGCCCGCCCACGATGCCCGCCTCGGCGATGGCGAGGATCCAACCGCCCCACCAGGAGGCGCGGAACGGGAAGGACGCGATGGCCAGGAGGACCGCCGCCAGGAGGACGATGAGGGCCATCCGGCGCTGGCGTGGGAGCGCGGAGGTCACAGTGCGTAACCCGGACTATACAGTGCATTATCAGCTATCTATACCGCTAATTGACTCTATGCGTTAAATTCCAGCTTGACACTATAACGCAGTGTGTTAGTTTAGCCACGACGACAGGGACCGACCGGGTCCAAACCTGCCGGCGGAGGCCGGAGAAGAGAAGGAGACGCGCAATGCAGACCCCCACCACCGTGAAGGACAAGGTTCTGGACGCTGTGTCGGCTTATGCCCAGGCCAACGAGCGGGTGATCGGCGAGCTCGTGGAGCTCGGGTCCTCGGCGGCCCGCGAGGGCGTCAAGACCTACCTCGAGCTGCAGGCGGCGGCCCTCGAGGCCGCCCGCGAGATCACCCTGCCGGGCCTTCCCCAGGGCGACCTGCTCGATGAGCTCCGGCGCGATCCGCTCGCCTGGTACCGCAAGGGCCTCCAGGCGGTGGCCGATGGGACCCAGCGGGCGACCAAGCTCGTCGAGACCAATGCCCAGATCGTCGCCGCGCAATGCCGAGCGCTTCCAGACTTCCGCGGAGAAGACGGTGAAGGAGATCGAGGAGCCGGCACCACCTACGTGAACCGGATGCGGGAGATCTACGCCCGCTAGCCCGTTTGGGGTCGGGGACCGGTGACGAGCCGGTCCCCGACCATCGCCGGCTCCGCCGCGTGGGCGGCGGGGCGCCGCGCGCCGTCGGCGGCTCGGCCGCCTCGCGAGCTCGGCGAACGACGCCTTCAGGCATTCCACGTAGAGCCAGACGTCGGGGACGAGGCGCGGATCGGTGGTCACCCCGATGGTGAGCCGCTGATCGTACGTGAGGATCGCGTTGCACAGCCCCACGTCGCCGGCGAGGGGCAGGAGCGGGTACCAGCCGATGAGCCGCTGGCCCGAGAGGAAGAGCGGGATCTGGGGTCCGGGCACGTTCGTGGACACGGTATTGAGCAGCGTGTTCGGGACCGAGAGCTGACCGGCCACCGCGGCCAGCGCGGGTGGGACCTGCTCCAGCAGATTCGTCATCTCGTAGAGCCCGCCCGCCTGGTCCTGGTTCTTGAGCCGCTCCATCGCCTCGCGCTCGGCGGTGAGCCGCGCCACCGGGTCCAGGATGCCCACGTGCAGCGGGGCGAAGATCATGGACACGAGATTGCCCAGCGCGCCGCGCTGGTCGGGCCGGCGCATGCTCACCGGGCACATCGCGCGGAGCTCCACACCGTCGGTGGGGAGGCCCAGCGCGCGGAGATAGCGGCCCAACCCGCCCGCGATCACCGCCAGCACCACGTCGTTGATGGTGCCGCCCAGGACGGACTTCACGTGCCGGAACTCGCCGAAGGAGAACTCCGCCCAGCCGAAGCGGCGCTCCGGCCCGATCGTCCCGTTGAAGGGGACCCGCGGCGCCGGGCGGAGCACGTTCGGGGCGGACGACGTGACGGCGCTGGCGAGCTGCCGGACCCGCGCCTCGACCTGGGTGGGGCGGAGGAGCCGGAAGGTCTCGTCGGTCGCGATCCGCGCGACCTCGGTGAGCCGGTCGCGGACCGAGTCCTGCAGCAGGGTGAGGGGATCGGGGACGGGCTGGGGCTGCCAGGCTGCGGCGGGCGGCTCCGGCGGGCGCCGCGTCCGGCTTGAGGTCGTGGAGCACCATGGTGAGGTCCACGCCGGAGACCCCGTCGATCATGGCGTGGTGGATCTTCCAGATCACCGCGGTATTCCCGTCGGCGCGCCCGTGCACCACGATGAGCTTCCAGAGGGGATGGTTCCGATCGAGCATCCCCGCGAAGGCCCGCCCGCCCGCCTCCGAGAGCATCCGTTCGTCGCCCGGTGAAGGCAACGTGATCTCGGCGGCGTGATTGCGGATGTCGAAGTCCGGATCGTCCTCCCAGGTGGGATGGGCGAGCCCGAAGGGTGGGAACACCACCTTCTGCCGATAGCGCGGGAGGAGGTGCAGCCGCGCGTCGAGCGCCCCGATGAGGGCCTCCAGGGACAACCGCCCCTCGTAGATCATGCACCCGCCCACGTGCATGGGCTGGGTGGACTTCTCGGCGTAGAGGAAGGTGGCGTCGACGGAGGTGAGACGGCGGATTGAGCTCGTGCGCCGGCATCGGGGAATCCCTAGACGCGGGTCCCGGCGGAAGACACGGACCGGCCGACCGCGGCCAGGTGCGTGGCGATCAGCCGGTACACGGCCGGATTCACGACGAGACCGATGTGGGTGCCCGACACCTCGAAGTCCGTCGCGGGGTCGCCGTTGATGCAGTAGCGCCAGTCCACGATACCGTCGGACCGGGTGCTACACCGCGATCTGCGGGATCGAGGCGGGGAAGGGGGCCATGAGCCCGCTGACCGCCGGGCACGAGCAGAAGCCGGTATAGCAGTCTGGCTTTCCGTCGCGCGTCTGGCTCAGCCGGTTGCGCACCCGGTCGGAGGCGAAGAGCACGAGCGGATGCCCGCGGATTCCGCGGAACGGGGAACCGAGCGTCGTCACCGAGGCGACAAGGTCGGGGCGCCGCGTCGCCGCGAGCGGGCCAGCATCCCGCCGAGGCTGTGGCCGATCAGGTGCACCGGCCGCCCGGTGGCGGCGCGCGCCGCCTCGATGGTGACGAAGAGGCGCTCGGCGATGACGTCCAGGCAATCCGCGTTACGCCCCACGCGCGAGAGCTCGGGGCGGTAGCCGATCCGGGCCAGCCAGGCGTGGATCTCGAAGAGGTACCAGTCGCTGGCGAGGAAGCCCGGGACGAGGACCACCGCGCTGCCGTCGCCCCGCGGCACGGCGCAGCCGTAGAAGATGGGGAGCTCCGGAGCGAGAGCCAGTCGAGCCCGGCCAGCGCCTCCCGCCAGATCGGCACCGGCGCCGGCTTCTGGTCCTTCACGAAGGACGAGGCCGCGGGGGTCGTCATGCTGCTCGAATGCGATCGCATCCGTGGTCAATGTAACACGAAGTCTTCTGCTACGATACGCGCCATGCGCGCCGCGCTCCTCCACGGACCTCGCGATTTGCGCGTGGAATCCGTCCCCGATCTCGTGCCCGGCCCCGGCGAAGTGGTGGTGCGCGTGCTCGCGGTGGGCCTCTGCGGCACCGACTACAGCATCTGGACGGGCGCCCGTCCGGTGCGCTACCCGCTGGTGATGGGCCACGAGTTCATCGGCCGCGTGGCCGCGGTGGGCGAGGGCGTGGCCAATATCACGGCGGGCGAGAAGGTGGCGGTGGAGCCGAACTACTCGTGCGGCCAGTGCGCCCTCTGCCGCGAGGGCAACCGCAATCTCTGCCTCGCGCGCACCGCGGTGGGCATCGACGTGGACGGCGGGCTGGGCGAGCAGGCCCGACTCCCCGCCCGGGTGTGCTGGCCCGCGCCCGCGGACCTGTCCGACGATCAGCTCCTCCTCGCCGAGCCGCTGGCGGTCGTCACGCGGGCGGTCGGTCGCGGCGCTGCCGTCGCCGGCGAGACGGCGGCCGTGCTCGGAGTGGGCACCCTGGGCCTGCTCGCCGTCCAGGTGCTGCGCGCGCGGGGCTGTCGGTGCTCGCGGTGGGCCGGAGCGAGGCGCCTCGAGGTGGCGCGCGCGCTCGGCGCCAACGCCGCCGTGAGCATCGCCGCCGGCTCGGCAGTGGCGGCGGCGCGCGCGCTCGGGCGCGAGGGCGTGGACCTCGTCATCGAGACCGCGGGCAGCGCGGAGGCGGTGGGGCAGGCGGTGGAGCTGGCGCGGCCGGGCGGGCGGGTGGTGCTGACCGGCTTGCCGCACCAGCCCTCCGCGGTGGAGTTCTTCTGGGTGGTGCGCCGCGAGCTGTCCATCGTGAGCTCGATGATTTACCAGAGGGAGTTTCCCGAGGGCGATCCGCCTGGCTCGCCTCCGGCGCGGTGCGGACGGAGCGGCTCCTCACCCATCGCTTCCCGCTCGCCGACGCGCGGGACGCCTTCCACGCGCACCGCTCGCCCGGGTCCATCAAGATCGCCGTCATTCCTTGAGGGAGTCGACTCGCGCCTCTCGCCATGCTCAACGGCAACCGGGCGCACTACGAGGTCAACGGGCAGGAGATCCGGTGCTCCTCATCAGCGGCCTCGGCGGACCGGCGGTGGGCTGGCTGCTCCAGGTCAAGGACCTCTCGGCGCGCTACCAGGTGATCACGCTGGACAACCGCGGCGTGCGGCGAGACCGCGATGCCCGACCTCCCCGCGTATCCCACCGCGCTCGCTGGCCGACGACGCGGCGGTGCTGCTCGACCACCTGGGCGTGGCGCGGGCGCATGCGGTGGGCGCCTCCATGGGCGGCACCATCGCGATGGAGCTGGCCATCCGCCATCCCAAGCGCGTGCGCAGCCTCTCCATCTGCTGCAGCTAGGCGCACGGCGACGGCCGCTTCATCCAGATCCTGCGCGCGTGGATGGCGCTCTCGCCGCACGTGAGCCTCGAGGACCGCTTCCGCCACCTTCTCTTCCCGCTGCTCTATAGCCCCGCCTTCCTCGGTGACGAGGCCGCGATGGCGGACGCGCTCAAGCGCTCGGCTCGCTTATCCCTTCCCCACCAAGCCGGAGCGCTCGCGCGCCAGGGCGAGGGGCTGATCGCGCTGGAACGGCACGCGGCTCAAAGAGATCCGCCGGATCAAGGCGCCCACCCAGGTCCTGGTGGGGAAGGAGGACATCCTCACCCCACCCGCCTTCTCGCGCGCGCTCGCGGGCATGATCCCCAATGCCCGCTTCCGGATTCTGCCCGGCGCGCACGCCTTCTTCATCGAGCAGGCGCCCCGGTTCAACGGCGCGCTGCTGGATTTCCTCAAGGGCATCAGGAAGTGAGCGAGCCGGGACTGGCTGGCGGGAAAAACCGCCGTCGTCACCGGCTCCACCCGGGGCATCGGGCTCGCCATCGCGCGGGCCTTCATCCGCGAGGGCGCGCGCGTGGTAAGTGAACTCCGCGGAGCGCCGATGACTGCGAGGCGGTGGCGCGCGGGCTCAGGCCCGTCCCGCCCTCGCCCTCGCGGCGGACCTCTCGCGCTCGGACGACGTGCGCCGGCTCGCGCGCGAGGCGGACGCCGCCGCTGGGCGGCGCCCCTGACGTCCTCGTCAACAATGCGGGACCTAGCCGCGGGTGGCGCCTTCGGAGGAGCTGTCGGAGGCCGACTACCGCGCCACGCTCGACCTGAACCCTCAACGGCTACTTCGTGCTCAGCCAGGAGCTGGCGCGCGGGATGCTGGCGCGCGGCACCGGCACCATCATCAATATCAGCAGCATCTTCGGCCTGGTGGCGGTGCCGCAGCGGCTGGCGCTACCTGCGTCTCCAAGGCGCGCGCTCAACATGATGACCAAGGCGATGGCCATCGAGTGGGCGGCCCGCGTGCGTCGCGTCAACGCCATCGCCCCCGGCTACGTGCGAGACCGAGTTCATCAGGCCTCATCGCGCGCGGTGTGCTCGACCCCAGCACGCTCGCTTCGGCGCACGCCCATGGGCCGGCTGGGCAGCTCCGGACGAGATCGCGGAGGCGGCGCTCTTCCTGGCTACCCCCGGCTCCTCCTTCATCACCGGCGAGATCCTCACGGTGGATGGGGGATGGTCCCTCCTGACGGCTTCCTGTGATTTCGGGGACATCCAGGGCGTGTAAACATTAAGATACAGGGAACGTCTTCACCGCCTGGATGCCAAAGCACTGCGACGACTGCCCCTGGGCCTCACCCGTGGCGCTGGTGGCGGGAAGCCTGGCCGCCTGCTCCTCCGGCGCTCCTGCGCCCGGGACCCGAGCGGCGGCGCCTCCTCGGGCCGCGGCTCGCGCCGGCGGTGACCGCTCCCGCCGAGCCATCCGCCCGCTCATCGCTGTCACTCTGGCTCACTCTCCGCTGACTGCGGAGCAGCAGAGCGGTCCATGTCCTGATCGCCTCGGCTACGGCCGCGTCCCGGCGAGGTCGAGCGCGCGTGCGCGCGCCGGGCTCGCGGCCTGGATCGAGCGGCAGCTCGAGCTCCGGGCGCGTTCGCCGACGAAGTCGAGCGCGTCGCCGCGCGACTTCCCGTGCTGCCCCTCACCGCGGCGGAGCTCTACCGGGACTACCCGCCGCCGCGGCCCCAGGATCTGCAGCGGCTGCAGGGCGAGGCAGATGACGCGCGAGGAGATCCGCGAGGTGTTCCCGCCGGAGCGCCGACCCGCCGGTCATCACCGCGCAGCTCAGGCCGCCAAGCTCACCCGGGCGATCCTCTCGAGCGGCAGCTCGAGGAAGTGATGGTGGATTTCTGGCTCAACCACTTCAACGTGTACTGCCCAGAAAGGGCCGGTGCGCTGGATGGTGCCCGACTACGAGCGCCAGGCCATGCGCCCGCATGCGCGCTCGGCCGCTTCCGCGACCTCGTGATCGCCACCGCGCAGCATCCCGCCATGCTCTACTACCTCGACAACTGGCTGAGCGCACGGCGCGACGGATTCACGCTGCCTCGGCGCGAGGCGGCCCGCGAAGCTGGGGCTCAACGAGAACTACGCGCGCGAGCTGATGGAGCTGCACACGCTGGGCGTGGACGGCGGCTATACGCAGGCGGACGTGGTGGAGGTCGCCCGCTGCTTCACGGGCTGGACCATCGATCGCCCGCAGCAGGGCGCGGGATTCCTCTTCCGATCCGGGCATCCACGACCGAGGGACGAAGCGCGTGCTGGGCCACGGCGATCCCGGCGGGAGGCGGTGAGGGGAGACGGTCGGGCGCGTCATCGACCTCCTGGCTCGCCACCCGTCGACGGCGCGCTTCATCTCGACCAAGCTCGTCCGGCGCTTCGTCAGCGACGACCCGCCGCCGGCGCTGGTCGAGCGCGTGGCCCGGACCTTCCGGCACACGGACGGCGACATCCGGGCGGTGCTCGTCGACCATCTTCAGCGCGCCGCGAGTTCCTCTCCGCAGGCGCGTATCGCGCCAAGGTCAAGACGCCGCTGGAGGTGGTGGCCAGCGCCGCGCGCGTCCTGGGCGTCCGGCTCGATCGGGCCATCGGAGGCCGCCGCGCCGAGCCGCGCGCCGCTGCCGGGCAGGGCGCCGCGCTCGCGCGCCAGGTGGCCGCGCTCGGGCGAGCCGCTCTACGAGGCGCAGCCGCCCACCGGCTATCCCGACGTGGCCGAGGCGTGGGTCAGCGCCGGCGCGCTGCTGAGCCGCATGAACTTCGCGCCCTGGCGCTGGCCTGGCAAGTCGGCTGCCGGGCGCGCGCGTCGACCGCACACCTGTCCTCGAGGGCGTGGATCAGCGCCGGCCCGCCCAGGTGCTCGACCGGCTCTTCACGGAAGGTGCTCCGCGGCCGAGGTCTCGCCCGAGACGCGGCGCGTGCTCACCGCGCCAGCTCGACAACCCGGAGATCGTTCGCGCCACCGCCGACGACCGCGGCCTCGAAGAACACCGACGTGGAAAAGCTCGCCGCGCGCTCGTCCTCGGCTCGCCCGAGTTCCAGAGGAGATAGCCCATGGACCCGCTGCACGCGTCGCGCGTTCATGAAGGGAGGCGCTGATCGCCTGCTCGGCGTGGGCGCCGGCCTCGGCGGTATCCCTCGCTTCCTCGTGCGCGCGGCCTACGCCGAGGCATCGCCAGCGCCCAAGATGCTGATCGCGATCTTCCAGCGGGGCGCGGTGGACGGTCTCCAGCATGGTCGTGCCTCACGGCGATCCGGCTACTATGCGGCGCGCGGCGGCATCGCCATCGCGCGGCCCGCCGCGGGCGACGGCCGATACCGCGCTCGACCTCGACGGCTTCTTCGGCCTGCACCCGGCGCTGGCGCCGCTCCAGCCGCTGTGGGACGCCCGGCGTCTCGCCGTCGTCCACGCCTGCGGCTCGCCCGACACCACGCGCTCGCACTTCGACGCGCAGGACTACATGGAGTCCGGCACGCCCGGCGTCAAGAGCACCGCCGACGGCTGGCTGGCGCGCGAGCTCAGGCCACGCCGCGAGCCGGGCGCGTCGCCGTTCCGTGCGGTGGCCATGGGCGCGCGGCTGCCGCGCGTGCTCGCGCGGCGAGGCGGGCGCGGTGGCGATGACCAGCATCGCCGGACTTCGACGTGAAGGCCGACGCGGGCCAGCCGATGCCCGGGGAGGTGAACGCGCGTCGCGGCTTCGAGTCCATGTACGAGGGGGCGTGCGCGACCTCCTCCACGGCACCGGTCGCGAGACCTTCGAGGCGGTCAAGATGCTCCGGGCCGTGAGCCCGCAGGGTCTGGCCCCGGCCAACGGCGCGCAGTACCCGCGCGGCCGCTTCGGCGAGCAGCCTCCGGCAGATCGCCCAGCTCGTGCGCGCCGACGTGGGGCTGGAGGTGGCGTTCGCGGACACCGGCGGCTGGGACACCCATGCCGCCCGGGGCGCTGGAGCGAGGCCAGCTCGCCGAACCGGCTCACCGACTTCGCCCAGGGGCTGGCCGCGCTGGACCGCGATCTGGGCGACCGCATGGCCGACGTGGTGGTGCTCACCATGTCCGAGTTCGGCCGCACCGTCCGGGAGAATGGAAACCGCGGCACGGATCACGGTCACGCCACCGCCATGCTGCTGCTGGGCGGGCCGGTGCGCGGCGGCAAGGTCTACGGGCGCTGGCCCGGCCTTCGCCGCGATCAGCTCTTCGAGGGCGCGATCTCGCGGTGACCACCGACTTCCGCGATCTGTTTGCCGAGGTCGCACGGCGCCATCTCGCCGTGCCCCGCGGAGGCGCCGCTCTTCCCGGATTCGCGGTGAAATCCGCCGGCTATCCCGGAGTGCTCGTGTAGTATCGCGCGCATGTGGTTTGTCCTGGCGCTGGTCGCGGCGCTCTGTCAGGTGCTGCGCAACACGGTGATGAAGCGCCTGGGCGACAGCCTCGACGAGTACATCAACGTCTGGGGCCGGTTCACCTTCCTCCTCCCCTTCGCGGCGGCCTTCGTGGCCTGGCGCGGCGTGCCGCCGATCAAGCCCGGCTTCGTGCCGGCCTGTCTCGCCTTCGCGGCGTGCCAGACCATCTCGACCATGGCGCTCTCGAAGGCGCTCAAGCTGGGCCAGATCTCCATGGTGACCGCCTTGTGGAAGGTGAGCCTCCTGGTCCTGGTGGTCCTGGGCTATTTCACCCTGCACGAGGTGCCGAGCGTGCTCGGCGTCGCGGGCATCGTCATCAGCATGTCGGGCGTCTACCTGCTCAACGTCAATCGCGCCCACCTCGCCTGGTGGGCGCCGCTCACCGTGCTCTTCACCGACCGGGGCCTCCGCTACCGCTCCTGGCCGCACTGTTCTTCGCGCCCTCGGTGGTCACCATCAAGTGGGCCATGCAGTGCTCGGATCCCTACATGGGGACGCTGGGCGGGTATCTGGCGGCGAGCCTCCTGGTGACGCCCATCGTGCTGGTGACGTCGCGGCGCCACTTCGCGGAGGTGCCCAGGCACTGGAAGGCCTTCGTGAGCTTCGGCCTCTTCGCGGCGCTGACCACGGTGAGCCAGGGCACCGCCTATCTCATGACACTCTCCTCCTACGTGGAGGCGGTGAAGCAGGTGGAGATCCTCTTCGCCATGGCGCATCGGGGTGGTCGTCTTCGGGGAGAAGCAGAAGGTCCGGGACATCGCGCCCGGGGCGCTGGTGATGCTGGCGGGGGTGGTCTTGCTGTCGCTCGCGAGCTAGATTTCCGGTCGCTTGCCGTGGCTGGCGCGCACCACGGTCTTGATCCCGCCCGCACGTTCCAGTCTCCCACCACCTCGATCCAGCGCGGCGCGCGCCGCCGCCACGAAGTCGTTCGAGGATGCGGTTGGTCACCGTCCTCGTGGAAGGCGCCCCTCGTTGCGATAGGACCAGATGTAGAGCTTGATGGACTTCAGCTCGACCAGGTGCTGGTCCGGGATGTACCGAACGCGGAAGGTCGCGAAGTCGGGCTGGCCCGTCACGCGGGCAGAGGCAGGTGAACTCGGGGATCTCGAGCGCGACCTCGTAGTCGCGATCGGGGTGCGCGTTGGGCACGACCTCGAGTTGCCTCGACGGCTGGGTCGGCATGGGGGCAGCGCTAGCCGCGGCCTCGCGCCCGCCGTCAGAGACGGCACGCCTCCACTTCCGGGTGGCGATGCCGATGCCGATGGCGACCACGCAGGCTCGATAGCAGCAGCGTGGGGGTGATCTCGTCACCGGTGACGGCCACTGCGATGAGAATGCCCCAGAGGGGCGAGGTGAGGGACCACACCGCGAGCGCGCTCGGCCGGTACACTTGCAGCAGCCACGCGTTGACCACGAAGTTGAACCCCGCCACCACCACTCCCTGGAAGAAGAGCGAGCCGGCGAGGGAGAACGTGTAGCGCGTCGGAATGTCCGCCTCCCACACCGCGCTGGCGCCCAGGAAGCACAGGCTGCCGATGGCCGACTGGCCGAGCAGGAGCTTCACCGGGTCGAGCGTCTGCACCGCGCGCGCCATGTACACGATCCGCTCGCCGAGGAGGAGTGCGCTCGCCGCCACCACCAGGTCGCCGAGGACCGTGCCGCCGCCCTGCGCGAAGTCGCGGGCGAAGAGGACCACGATGCCCGCGTAGGCGAGGAGCACGCCCGCCAGCTTGGGAATGGTGAGGCGGTCGCCGGGGATGAAGAAGTGGGCGAGGAGCACGGTGTGCACCGCGTAGGAGCTGATCAGCACCACGCCGTGCGACGCGGTGGTGAGCCCGATGCCGCAGTTCATGAGGCCGATCTGCACCGCGAAGAGGAGGCCCGAGTGACCAGATCGCGCGCCACTCCGCGGGCCGCACGATGAGGAGCCCGGCGCGCCGCGTCCACAGGGCGTAGGCGAGGATGGTGAGCCCGCCGATGAGAAAGCGCATCCAGGCGAGCCGGAGCGGCGGAACGTCGGCGAGCCCTACCTTCACCGCGACCGGATTGCCGCCCCACAGCGCGGCAAGGAAGAGGGCGACGGCGGCGCCCTATGACGTCGAGGCGGACGGAGGAGCTCACCGGCGGCCATGGTAGCTATGGGACCTCCATGAAGATCGGGCTCCTCGGGCTTCCCAAGAGCGGCAAGACCACGCTGTTCAACCTCCTCACCGGGCAGAGCGTGGCCACCTCGTCGTTCGGCGCCACCCGCGGCGAGATGCACGCGGGCGTGGCGCGCGTGCCCGACGCGCGCGTGGACCGGCTCACCGCGCTCTTCACCCCGAAGAAGACCACCACTGCCTCGTTCGAGGTGGTGGACCTCGCCGGCATCACCAAGGGCGAGCGCGCCGCCTTCGACGCCAAGGAATTCCGGAGCGCGGACGCGCTGCTGCACGTGGTGCGGGCCTTTTCCGGCGCGGACGGCGCCCCGCCACCCCGCGGGCGGCGACGTGGTCGATCTGGAGACGGAGCTCATCCTCGCCGACCTCGAGGTGGTGGAGCGGCGGCTGGAGCGGCTGGAGGCGTCGTTGAAGAAAAGCCCAATCGCGCTGGAGCAGAAGGAGCAGGCAGTGCTCAGCGGCTCAAGCCCGAGCTGGAGTCCGAGACGCCGCTCCGCGCGGTGTCGCTCACGGAGGACGAGGCGCGGCTCATCCGGGGCTTCACCTTTCTCTCGCAGAAGCCCATCCTTCACTGCCTGAACCTGGACGAGAAGGAGATCGCGCGCGGGGCCATCCTGGTCGAGAGCTTCGGGCTCGGCGCCGCTCGCCGGTCGGCCGGGCACGCGCTTCGGCTGGGTCTCGGCGGTGATCGAGACCGAAGTCGCGCAGCTCGCGGGCGAGGAGCAGGCGGCCTTCCTCGCCGACCTCGGCCTCGCCGAGCCGGCCATCCGGCCGCGTGCTCACCGACTGCTACGCGCTGCTGGGGCTGCTCTCCTTCTTCACCGTGGGCGAGGACGAGGTGCGGGCGTGGCCGGTGCCGCGGGCACCCGCGCCCAGGACGCGGCGGGCGCCATCCACTCCGGACATCGCGCGCGGCTTCATCCGCGCCGAGGTGGTGGGCTACGACGAGCTGGTCGCCGCCGATGGCTCCATGGCCACCGTGCGCGGAGCGCGGCCAGTTCCGCCTGGAAGGCAAGGAGTACGTCGTCCAGGACGGCGAGATCTGCCACTTCCGCTTCAACGTGGCGAAGTAACCCGCGGGAGCTTCCCGCCCCTGCTACTCCTTCGCGCCCACCGCCCGGAGCAGCTCCTCCACGTCAGGGTGGCCTCCGCGCTGGGCGGAATTGAGCGCCGGTGGCGCCGGATCCGCGCCTTGAGATTCACGTCCGCGCCCCAGGCGAGGAGCAAGGTCGCGACCTCGGCGTGGCCCCCGGTGGCGGCGAGCATGAGAGGCGTGAGGCCCGCCCGCGTCGGCGGCATTGACCTGCGCTCCGCTCTTGAGCAGCCGCTCCGCGATGCTGCCGCGCCGCCCGTGCCGCCTCGTGCAGCGGGGTCCGCCCGTCGGTGGCCCGCGCGTTGGGGATCGGCCTTGCGCTCGAGGAGGAGATCCACCACGGGCGCATGGCCGCCCAGCGCCGCCGCGAGGAGCGCCGGTGGTGTCGCTCGCGTCGCGCGCGATTCGGGTCGGCCCCTTCGCGAGGAGCAGCCGGACGATCTCGGCGTGCCCGCCGGTCGCGGCGTCGATCAGCGCGGTGCGGCCCTTGGCGCCGCCGCCACGCCGCGCGTTCACGTCGGCGCCCGCGTCCAGCAGCGCCTGCACTGTCTCGGTGTGGCCGGCCTGGGCCGCCGCCATGAGCGGTGTCACGCCGTCCGCGCCGCGCGCAGCCCGGCAGCGCCGCGGCCGAGCAGCTCGCGCACGGCGGGAGTATCGCCTTTGGCGGCGGCGGCGATGAGGGCTGAGCGCCGGGCCGCACCCCCGGCCACGAGCGCCAGCACGATCAAGGCGCTGAGCGCGCGGCGGGGCTTCGTCCGATCAGCGCTCACGGTAGAGCCCGCCGCAGGGAATGGGATAGGTGAGCGGCCAGGCGGCCCATGGAATAGCTGCGCTTCGGGTCGAAGCAGGCCGGCGCGCGATCTTCATCAGGTCCGCGGTGCCCCGAGATCGCCATCGGAGTGCGAGCGGCACGCGCTCGTGCACAGCTCGAAGTGGACGTGGGGCACGCCGACGGCATCGCCGCTGGTGCCGACGCGCCCGATGATGCGCCCCCTCGCGACCTCCTCACCGATCCGTACGAGGCGCCTCCCGCAGGTGGCGGTACGCGGTATAGCGCTTGAACTCGGGATGCTCGAGGATGACGCCGAGCCCGCAGCCGGGCCCCGAGTCGATGAGCTGGACGACGCGACCGTCGGCGGCGGCGATCACCGGCGTGCCCGCCGCGCGCGCCGAAGTCCACTCCGGCGTGACGGAAGAATCGCCGGGCCTTGTTGGCGCCGTCGAGCGAGCGCGTAGGCGGAGAGGATGGGCGGGGCGTCGAGCCGCCGGCGCCGGCGCGGCGCGGGTGAGGAGCTGCACCCCGCCCGCGGCGCCGGCGAGCGCGAGCGCCGACCAGGAGCCAGCGGAGCCAGCGCCGCGCCGGGCATGTCAGAGCTGAGGCCGGAACAGGCCGAGTCGGGAGCCGCCCGCCGACCGACGTGATGAGCTTGACCATGGTGGCGTCCGGCGTCTCGGGCAGGAGCACGCAGCCGGCGCCCAGGATGAGGCCGCGCCCACCCGTCCGGGCGATGGCTTCCTGCGCTTCCGCTTTCGCGCCCTCGACGGTTCCCTCCTTGAGCGTGCTCCACTGGTCGAGGCCGCCGCACGACGGCGCCGGGCACGCGGGCCAGCCCATCGGCCAGGTGCGGGCCCGCGCGGCGATCGTCCCAGTTCCACGCGTCCGCGGGCAGGGCGGCGAGCCGGTCGAACATCGAGACGCTCGCCGTGGCAATGGAGGATGGTGAGCTTCGACCGGTGCGCACCGCTTCCAGGATGCGGCGGTCGTAGGGCTCGCCGAAGCGCAGGTATTCCTCGTCGGTGTGGAAGGCGGCGCTGGCCGCCTGGATGGAATAGAAGATGCCCTCCGCAGCCCTCGCGGAAGCATGCCTCCATGAAGGCCAGGATGGTCTCGGTGATGGCGGCCAGCGCGTCGGTGACCGCCTGCGGATTCTCCTTCAGGTCATAGCCGAGCCGATCGCCCGCCAGCTTGCGCGCGAGCGAGAGCGGGCTGAAGACGGTGGGCACGGTGGAGCAGTCGGCCCGCTTGTCGACCACGGTGCGGATGATGGTCTCGAGATGGGTCGCCCAGCCCGTCGACTCCATCTTCACCGGGCGCACGCGCTTCCAGTCCTCCGGCGCGTTGACGCCATGGCGCGCGCACGGGCGGTGGCCATCGGGTCGCACCTCCGGCTCCTCTCACGCAGCCCCAATCCTCCACCGCGTAGCCGCCGCTGGGCGTCACCTTGAGGAAATCGGAGTCGTAGCGCTCGTGAAAGCGCAGGGTGGACTGGGCCAGGGCGGCCGGGTTGCGGTCCACGTCGGGGAAATGCCGCCAGAAGGCGTACGGGGTCCGGTCGGTGGGCTGGCGACGGATGGCGGCCTGCACGCGCTCCAGCTTGGTCATCGCGGGCTCCTCGGAATCGGGTCGGAGGGGCCGACGGCGAGCCACCGTCGCTGAGCGCGGCGCGGCCGTCGGGCGTGGTGGCGCGAAAGGTGACGATCGCGGTGCCGTCGCCAGCGCGTGCGGACCGGCCCGTCACGGTGAGGCACGAGGGCAGGCCTACCATGCCGGTGAACCGGCACGCCACCCGGGCTACCGGCGTCGTCGGCGCCGCGGGACTCCTCGCGCGAGGCGCGGCGGAGACGGCGAGCGCGAGCGTGGCGGTGCCGTGCAGGAGGATGGCGGACAGCCCCGCGCGCCTGGCCACCGCCGGGTCGGTGTGAATGGGATTCCAGATCCGTGCGCACTCCGTGTACACGTGGGCGAGGGTCGCCGGGATGGGGACCTCGGCAGTCCAGCGTCCGCGCCCTCGGCCTCGCCCCCAGGAGGCGTTGGGCGCGGCGGGAAGATCGCCCTCGGATCGCACGCGACGCCCAGGTAGACACTGCCATAGTCGGTGACGCTCACCGGCGCGCCGTCGGCGTCCACCGTCTGCATAGCGGGTGAGGACATAGGCCCCGGCGCGGCGCGGGGCCACCGCTACCACCGCGGCAGTGGTGCGGAGCCGGTCGCCCGCGCGCACGCGACGGTGGAGGACGAGATCGTGCGTGGCATGGACGCCGCGCAGCGTCGATCTCCTCGCCCAGCTGGCGGGCGCGGCTCTCCACCAGCCGAGCGGCCACTCGTAGCACACCGGGAACAGCGGATGCGCCACGATGCCGCCCGGGCCGCAGGTGTCGAGATACGCGGGGTCGGTGTCGCCGAGACCCGCCGCGTAGGCCATGGGCCAGCGCGCGTCGATCTCGGTTTCGACACCGCCCACGGGGACGCCGGCGAGCCCGCGGGGAGCTTCACCCCGTTGCTTTTCACTGGGTTTGGCGCGGGAAGTTCATGCAGTCCACGAAGATGTCCTGGAAGTCGGGATGCGCGGCCAGCGAGACGTGCTCGATGCGCCGGGCCATGGCGGCGGCGCGCGCGCGCTCGGCCTCGGACATGAGGGCGAGCTGGGCGCCCAGGCGCGGCGGCGTTGCCGACATAGCGGATCTTCCGCTCCGGCAGGGCGGCGGGATGAGGCCGATGCGGAGCGCGCTGCGGACGGAGAGATAGTTGCCGAAGCCGCCCGCCAGCATGAGCTCCGCCACGTCCTCGTCGGCGAGGCCGGCCACCTTCTGCAGGAGCGCGGCTCCCGAGGCGATGGCGCCCTTGCAGAGCTGGACCTGCCGCACGTCGTCCTGGGTGAGCACGAGCTCACGCTCCGCGCCCGCCTCGCCCGGTCGCGCGAGGATCACCAGGCGCTCCTCGCCGCGCATCTCGCACGCGCGCGGCCAGCGCGGCGGGCAGCCGGCCGCGGGCGTCCACGTCGATGAGGCCCGTCCAGTCGAGCACGCCCGCGTCGAGGAGGACGGCCACCGCGTCCACCACGCCCGAGCCGCAGATGCCCTGCGCGGCCGCGTCTCCCGAGCGTGTGCACGCGAAGGTCGCCGTCGGCGAGCCAGACCCGGTCGATGGCCCCCAGCGCCGCGCGCATCCCGCAACGGAGCTGGGCTCCCTCGAGCGCCGGACCGGCGGGCGCGGAGCAGGCCCAGAGCTGTTCGCGCGAGCCCAGCAGCACCTCGCCGTTGGTGCCGATGTCCACCGCGATCCGCCGCTCCGGCGTGTCGCCGATGCGGGTGGCCAGCGCCACCGCCACCGCGTCGGCGCCCACGAAGCCGGCCACGATGGGGAGGAGACACACCCGCGCCTCGGGATTCACCTTGAGGAAGAGCTCGCGCGCGGCGAGCTCGAGCGGGTGGCGGAGGACCGGCGCATACGGAGCCAGGCCCACGTGCGAGGGATCGATGCCGAGCAGGATGTGGTGCATGCAGGTATTGCCCACCACCACCACCTTGTAGATCCACTTCGCGAGCACCCCGGACTCGGCGCAGAGCTGCTCCACGTGCTGGTTGAGCAGCCCCACGATGCGGGTGTGGAGCTTGCGGAGATTACCGGGATTGAACTGGGCGAAGGCGATGCGCGACATGAGGTCGGCGCCGAACACCGCCTGGGGATTGAGGCTCGACACCGACGGCCAGCTGCTCGCCGGACTCGAGCTCCATCAAGCGACGACACCACGCTGGTGGTGCCGATGTCGATGGCGAGGCCGAACTTCATGAGGCGCGGTGTCGCCCGCGTCCACCGCGAGGATGCGGCGACCCCAGCTGGTGACGGTGACCTCGCCCGCGTGCTCACGCAGTGCCCGGGCAGGGTCCGAACCACTTCCGGGGCGATGTCCTCGCTCGCGCCGGCCGGCGGCCCGGAGCAGCCCTCGAGGTCGGAGGTCTGGTGATGCTCCTCCTTGGGCAGCTCCACGAGGACGACGTCCTTCCGGATACCCGCGTCGATGGTCACGCGCTCGAGCGCCGCCGCCGCGCGGCTGCGCGCCCAGGATCTGGAAGCTCGCGCTCGTCGAGCGGGGGCGCCACCTGCACCGTGATCGGCTCGAGCACACGGCACTGGCAGGAGAGGCGATAGCCTTCGCGCACGAGGGCGTCGCCGAGCTGGAGCTCGTCCATGACGGTGGGCGGCGGCACGGTGCCGGCGGTGAACTTCACCCGGCACGAAGTGCAGCGGCCGCGGCCGCCGCAGGTGGCGGTGATGTCCACCCCGCCGCGTGGGCGGCGCGGAGAATGGTGCGTGCCCGGCTCGACCTGGAGCGTTCGCGCGTCGGGAAACAGGGTGAGGCCCACGGTGGCCATGCGGTCCGAGGATAGCATTGCCGCGATCCTGGGCGGCTCGAATGGTCGCCAGACGCACGTTTTGCTTGACTTCTCGCGAGGTCGCCGATATTTCACCCACCTGATTTTCCAGCGCCCAAGGCCGATCCGCGGCATTCCGGGGGTGGTTGGTGGCCCGTTACATCCTGTATCGGCTCGTGTGGCTGGTCCCGACGCATCCTCGCCATGGCGCTGGTCACCTTCCTGGTGATGCACGCCACGCCCGGAAGCCCCCTCGATCCCGTCGCGGAGGGCGCCAACCCGCTCTCGCCGGAGGCGCAGAAGAACCTCGCCGAGGCCTACGGGCTCGACAAGCCGCTCTACGTATCAGTTCGGCATCTTCTTCGGCAAGGCGGTGCGGGGCGACTTCGGGCAGTCGTTCGTCTACAAGACCCGCACCGTGACGCGAGATCATCGCCGGAGACGTTCCCCGATCTCGCTCTGCCTCGGGCACGCATGGCGCTGGCGCTGGCGATCGTGGGCGGCCTCACCCTCGGCGTGCTGGCCGCCGATGTACCAGAACCGCGTCGTGGGACTACGTCTCGGTGAGCGTCGCGACCCTCGGCGTGGCCGTCCCCAACTTCGTGCTCGCCGTCTTCCTCGATCGTGCTCTTCTCCTTCGTCATGCCGCATCTTTCCCGACCGGGCGGCTGGGAACTCCCGAGCCAGACTGGGTGCTCCCGACCGTCACGCCTCGCGCTGGCGCCCGATGGGCATCATCGCGCGGTTCACGCGGTCGAGCATGCTCGAGGTCATCCGCTCGGACTACGTGCGACCGCGCGGGCCAAGGGCCTGGCGAGACGGCCGGTCATCCTCAAGCACGTGCTGAAGAACGCGTTGATCCCGGTCGTCACGCTCCTCGGGCCCATGTTCGCGGCGCGTGGGCACCGGCTCGTTCTTCGTGGAGTCCATCTTCCGCGTGCCGGGCATGGGCCGCTTCTTCGTGCTGTCGATGACCGGGCGCGACTATCCGATGATCATGGCGGTCGTGCTCATCTACGGCGTCGTTCCTGACCCTGATGAACCTGGTCGGTCGACCTCCTCTATGGCGCTTCTCGACCCCCGCATCCGATACTAGCCTGCCGACGCCGGGCGGCCGCGGCGGCTGGCCGCTGCCTCGGTCCGAGGTGCCGGGGCTCGAGCCTCTGGCGCGACGCCTGGCGACGGCTGCTCCGCAACAAGCTGGCGGTGGTGGGTGGGATCGTCGTCATCCTGCTCGTGTCTGCTGGCGATCTTCGCCGACCTGATCGCGCCCGCAGTCGTACACCAAGCCCAACTTCGGCCGGCTCAACGAGTTCCCCTCGCGCGACTTCCCGCTCGGCACCGATCAGCTCGGCCGCGACGCTGCTCTCGCGGCTGATCTACGGCGCGCGCGTCTCGATGCTGGTGGGTCTCGGGGCGCAGATCATCGTCGTGCTCGATCGGCGTCCCGATCGGCGCGCTGTCCGGCTACGTCGGCGGCCGCACCGATCTCCGATCCTCACCCGCTTCGTGGACGTGATGTACGCCTTCCCGCGCCTGCTCTTCGTCATCCTCGTCATGTCCATGCTGGGCGCCGGCCTCATGAATATCTTCATCGCGCATCGGGCTCACCGGCTGGGTGGGCATCGCCCGCCAGACGCGCGCCCAGGTCCTCTCCATCAAGGAGAAGGAGTTCGTGGAGGGCGCGCCGCGCCCTGGGGGCCGGGTTCTGGCGCGTGATGACGCCGCCACGTCCTGCCGAGCGCGCTCACCCCCATCAGTCGTCTCGATCACCTTCGGCATCCCGGAGGCGATCTTCACGGAGGCCGCGCTCTCGTTCATCGGGGTCGGCATCAACCCGCCCACGCCCTCCTGGGGCCAGATGGAGCAATACGTAACCGAAATCAGCTACT